>MDSZ01123532.1_pt1 | contig 38610 bp, 43 predicted proteins | sample 811201 | NCBI WGS metagenome assembly MDSZ01 (sample SAMN05326647, study PRJNA326480) | marine metagenome | isolation source: seawater | place: Indian Ocean: North | collected 2010
ATCATATTTTTCTTTTTTTTCATTTTTTGTATTAAACAGTTTAATTTGATTGTCCCATTTTCCATATCTATTTGGGTAAATATTCTCTTTAGTCCTTTTGAGAGCTTTATTATCTGAGTCAAACATATTGACATTCCAATTCATTTGTCTGCAAGCATGGGCTAGGTGATTTCCAATTGAACCAGCACCAATTATTTTAATATTTCTCATTTAGGTATTATAAACATAAATTAGACAGATAAAATAGAAAGATAACTATAACTCAAATTTAAAATTTTCTTATTAAATTGACATTTAACAATTTATCTATTCTGAATAAATTAGTGGTCCTGAATATTTTTTGTTACAATAGTTAATAATTTGAAATAGAATCTAGTATCTTATTGAAATTAACAACTTAAAAAAAATATATGGATATATCATTAATTATTTTAAATTATAATCTCTCTCAGTTTGTTTCAAGAGCAATAAGATCATGTCTTGCCCAAATAATATTTAGAAAAAATATTGAAATTATTGTAGTTGATGATAATTCAACAGATGATTCTCTTAAAATTATCAATGAATTTAATAATGATATAACTTTGATTAAAAATAAAAGTAACAAGGGTGTTGGTTATTCTTCCAATCAAGCGCTAAAGAAATCAAAAGGAAAATTCTGGATGAGAGTTGATGCAGATGACTTTCTCAACCAACATGCATGTCAGTCAATGTTATATTTATTAGAAGAAAATGATAATCTTGATTATGTTTATTGTGATCATTATAGAGTTGACGTTGATGGTGTAAAAATTAAAAAGGTAAAATTAAATAGTAGGGAAAATTTATTAAAACATGGAGCTGGCGTAATGTTTAGGACAGAGGTATTAAAAAAAATAGGAGGTTATAATGAAAAAATGAGAAATTGTGAAGATTATGATTTATTAGCAAGATTCCACTTAAAGAGGAAAAAAGGATTCTACTTGCCAGTTCCATTGTACAGATATTACATACATGGAAAGAATATTACATTAAAAAAAGAGAGAAAAATGATGGAAAAAAAAGTAAGAGAAAAATATGGATTTTAAAATTGGTAAAACTCAATTCAGTGAAAACAAAGTTGTTATTATAGCTGAAGCAGGAGTAAATCATCTTGGTAAACTGGAGTACGCAGAAAGATTAATAAAGTCTGCAGCAAAGGCAGGCGCTGATATCATTAAATTTCAAACCTATAAAGCTGATAAATTAACAACTAAAAATGCGAAAAGATTTTGGGACTGGAATGGAGAAAAAAATAAGGATGGATCTCAATTTGATTCTTACTCTGAATTGGACTCATTCGGACTAGAAGAATATATAAAATTAAAAAAGATGTGCGATAAATATAAAATTGAATTTCTATCTACTCCATTTGATGAAGAATCTGTTGAAATTTTATTAAAAGTTGGTGTTAAAGGTTTTAAAATTGCGTCTTGCGATATAACAAATTTTCCTTTGATAGAATATATTTCAAAAAAAAAGCTTCCAGTGCTTTTGTCTACCGGAGCAAGTAATATTAATGAGATAAAAGCAGCTGTAAAAATAATTACTAAATATACAAAAAAATTGAGCGTTATGCATTGTACACTCTGTTATCCAACAAGTTATGATGATTCAAATTTACTGGCAATACAAACAATTAAAAAACATTTTCCAAATTATGTCGTAGGCTTAAGCGATCATTCTTTAGGAACGATCATAGCTGCATCATCTGTTCTTTTGGGTGCTCGAGTTATAGAGAAGCATTTTACAATTGACAAAACTCTTCCCAAAAGTGCTGATCATTGGTTGTCTCTTGATCCTGATGAATTAAAAAAATTAGTTGATGATGTAAAAATATTGAAAGGTTCGATTGGGTCAGGTTTAAAAGAATGTTTAAAATGTGAAATCATTGCAAAAAAGAACGCTAGAAGAAGTATTGTTCTTTCCAAAGATATGTTAAAAGGAGAAGTATTAAAAAAAGAATTTTTAATCTTAAAAAGACCTGGAATTGGTTTACCATCAAATATGATATATAAATTGATTGGAAAAAAATTAAAACAAAATCTTAAAGCTGACACATTGTTAAATCTTAAACATATTAAATAATTGAATGAATACCTCAGTTATAATTCAAGCTAGGATGGGATCAAAAAGATTGCCAGAAAAATCGATGGCTAAACTTGGAAAATTTAGAGTCATTGAGTGGATTTTTAAAAGATTAAAACGTTGTAAAAAAGTTGATAATATTATTTTGGCAACAACAAAAGAAGAAAATGATAACGTGTTATGTGAAGTGGCCAAAAAAAATTCCATTGATTTTTATAGAGGTTCAAAAGATGATGTTTTAAAAAGGTATATTGATTCAAGTAAATTTTATAAAGTTGAAAATGTTGTAAGGGTTTGTGCTGATAGACCATTTATAGATCCAGAACTGATTGATTTGCTAGTTACTGATTTTAGTAAATTAAAATATGACTTACTATACAATCACAAATCAGATGATTTCAACTTTTGGCCGGTTGGTTTTGGTGCTGAAATTTTTAAATCAAAGATTCTTGATGAACTGTATGAAAAGAAATTAAATGAAAGGTTTAAAGAACACGTGACTTTATACTTGTATAAAGATAAAAAATATAAAACCAAGTGTATTAATTCTTCTAATGGAAATAGAAAATTAATTGAATATGGTAGATTTGATCTAGATACAAAATCTGATCTAAAGAAGTTAGATAGTTTCGCAAAAAATATTTTAATAACCGATAGTTTTATTAAAATAATAAATAAATTTAAAAAAATAAAAAAGTTAAATTGAAAAAAATTCTTTATCCATTTGTAGGTGATAGTGTAGGTGGAAGTCATGTATCGACAGTTATTACAATCAAGAATCTTGATGTGAGAAAGTTTAAGTATGAAGTTGTTTTAGAAAAAGCAGGTCCTTTGGAAAAATTTTTAAAAATTAATAATATTGATTACTTTATATTAAATCAAAAAAAAACAAGATTTATATTCTCTTTTCTAAAAAGATTTTTTGTTTTAACTGAAAGTAAACCAGATATTGTTCATACAAATGATTTAAGGATGCACCATCGTTGGACTATTCTATGTTTTATAAAGAAGATTCCTCATCTCTGGCATCAACATACCCTGTATTATTCTAGAATAAATAGATTTTATTTATTATTTGCAACAAGAGTTATAACAATCTCTAATTTTTGTCTTAAAAGTTTTTCGAAAACTTTAAAAAAAAAAACTGAAATTATTTTAAATCCTTTTGAATCTAACAAATTAAAGAATATTAGCAATTCTTATAAAAACACTTTAAGAAAAAAATTAGGCTTTCAAAGAAATGATAAAATTTTAATGTATGTTGGAGACGATAATGAACAGAAGAGATTTAAATTTTTTATCTCGCTTGCTAAAAAAGTATCCATTGATATAAAAAATGTTAAATTTTTAATTTTTGTAAAAAGATTAAAAAACAAGAAAATTAAATTTAAAGATTTTTATTTTTTTGAAGGAAATCATAAATTAGAAGATTATTTTAAAATTTCAGATATTTTAATTTGTCCAGCTATCAATGAGGGTTTTGGTAGAGTATTAGTTGAAGCTAATTTTTTTAAAACGTTGGTAATTGCATCAGATTCGGGTGGTCATAGTGAGATAATTAAAAATGGATTTAATGGATTTTTAATTCCAAAAGATTCAACAAAATTATTTTTAAAAAGAATTATAGATTCTTTAAAAGTTTTTGACGATAAAGAAATAAATAAAATTTTAGAAAATGCTTTTAAATTGTCCATAAAAAAGTATAGCTTAGAAAATTATAAGCGAAAATTATTTTCGATATATGACAAATTTTAAGGATATAACATTTATCATATCTGACTTTAAGCACGGTGGAACACAAAAAGTTTTATCGCAAATACTAGGCAATCTTCAAAACAGAAATATCTTATTAATAATATTAGGAGAAACAAGGCAATTTAATAAAAGAAATGTAAAACTCGTTAAATTAAACCTCCAGAGAGAAACAAAAGGTATTTTTGATGCAATAAAAAATAATTTAAAAATTTTAAGAAAGATAAGAAATAAGTTAAAAAGAACTAATTCAAAAAATGTAATTAGCTTTATTTTTGAAACTAATATTTTAACAATCTTGTCTAGTATTGGATTAAAAAAAAAGGTTATTATTTCAGAAAGAAATAATCCTTTTTTTCAAAAGAAGAATGTAATATGGAATATGTTAAGAAATTTGATATATCCTTTTGCTGACTTAATTGTAGTGAATAGCCATTTTGCATATGATTACTATAATAAATTTATAAGTTCCAAAAAACTTGTATATTTGGAAAACCCCATTGTTATAAAAAGAAAAAAATTAAAAAAAAAAAAAAATATAATTGTTGCTTCAAGTTTAACAAAACAAAAATCAATCGAGACTATCATTAAAGCATTTGCTTTATTTAATAAGAAAAATAAAAATTGGCGATTATTAATAGCTGGAGAGGGACCAGAGGAAACTAATTTAAAATTGTTAGCTGAAAAAGAAAACTTAGCTAATAAAATTGACTGGTTAGGTTTTGAAAAAAATTTAGAAAATATATTTAGAAGTTCAACTATTTTTTGCCTACCGTCTAATTATGAAGGTATGTCAAATTCTTTATTAGAGGGACTGTCTTACGATTTACCTTGTGTTGTTAGTGATTCAGTCGTTCACTGTAGAGATCCACTAAAAAAATTTGTTATAACTTTCAGAAGAAATGATCATCTGGATTTATTTAATAAATTGGATAAGGTAAAGGATAGTAAATTAAATGTTAATAAAAAATTTTTTGATTTTGCTAAAAGTGAATTAAATCCTTGTATAATTAATAAAAAATGGGAGGATTTACTGACTTAAATTTAAATCACTCAATTTCCATAATCCAAGAAATTTACAAAGACGTTTTTTTCTTATTTTTTTTGACTCACAAAAAAGTTCAATTGGTTTTGGAAAATTAAAAGGTGGTATCGTTAGATTGATTGACCTCCACATTCCTGTTTTTATCCATTTATTTTTTTGTTCATACGGGAATGTTGTTGTGAGTAAATATTTAGAATTACTTTTTTTCAAGTTTTGCAGAGTTCTGATAACATCCTTATCAGAAAAATGAACTAAAGCATCACGACAAAAAATCAAATCACTTTTTTTAGGAATATTTTTTATCATATTAAATTGAATAAATTTAATCTTTTCATTTGAAAAACTTTCATTATTTTTATTAATTAAATCGTTCACAATATCATATCCAGTATAAGTAATATTTTCTAAATTACTGTATTTCATCCAATTAAAATCACCACAAGGGATGTCTGAAATTGATGAAATTTGATACTTTTTCAATATTTCTTTTAAAATTTTTCTTACAAGATGAGTATTTGATTTTGTGGAGCCTGGTCCAGAGGAAGATTCTTCAGACCCCCAAGAATTTTTGTTATAATATTCTTCAAAAATAAACTTATTAGATTTAAATGAAAGTATTAGAATTCTTTTTAATCTTAGTAGAAAATAATAAAATTCCCTTAAACTGCTTTCAATAAAGTAATTGAATTTTAATATTTTTTTAATCTTAGAAATTAACATTTTTACATAAATATTATAATATGAAAAATTATTAAAAAAGTAATGTCCAAAATAATAATATTTTCAAGTGATTTTAGATTTACAAACGTACAATCTTTCCTACTGCCATTTTTAAAATATAAAAAGTTTTTTTATGATAATAACATAAAATTTGAGTTTAATGATTTAAATATTTCGAAAATAGGCGAAAGTGAATATATTTTTTTAGAAAGCAAACAAGCTGTAATATACTCAAAAAAAAAAAATATAAGCTTAATTGATTTAATTAAAAAAATTAAATCAAAAAGTAATAAACTGATTTTTTTTGATACATCAGATAGTACTGAAGTTGAGTTGCCAGAAATCTTACCTTATGTGAATAAATACTGTAAGGCACAAATTCTCAAAAATACAAAAAATTACAAAAAAAGTTATTATGGAGGAAGGATTTTTACAGATTTTGTTTTCAAAGAATATAACATCAGGGACAAGCATCCTAGACATTCAAAAATATTATCACAAAGTGATTTGAAGAAATTATGTATTTTTTGGAATTCTTCAATAAATAATTTTGGTTTTGATAGAATTATAACATCTTTATTATATAGAACTTTTAAAATGAATCTTTTTTTAAAATTACCTTCTTCTGGCTTTTCACCTGAAAGGTCTAGAAAAAATTTCATATCTTTTAATTTTAATATTAAGTACTCTAGAGAATCGGTTGCGTGGTATAGAAAAAATATCTTAAAATTATTGCATGTAGAAAGTAAAAAAAAAAAAAATTATTTTTTTTATTTTAAAGACCTCTTAAATACTAGATATGTCTTATCACCTTTTGGATGGGGAGAAATAAACTATAGAGATTTTGAAGCTTTTTTATCTGGCTCAATTTTAATAAAGCCCAATATGGATCATCTTGATACATGGCCAAATTTTTACAATAGAGATAAGTTCTATATAGACTATAAATGGGATTGTTCTGATTTAGTTGATAAAATTGAAGATCTACAAAAAAATTACAAAGAATATATTAGATATGCTGATAATGCACAAAAATTTTATTTGGAGACAATTAATAATGATAATTTAAAATATAAGATTCTTGAAAGAATAAACATTATAATGAATTAAAATAGTCTTTCTAAAAGTAAATTTTTATTGTAGTTTTTTTATTCATTGTAAAATTTAAAGTTTGATCTTATCGTTATAAAATTATGAGACTTCCTAATTTAATTTTCGTTGGTGCTGAAAAATCAGGTTCAACTACTATCCACAGAATTTTAAGCAAACATGATGATATATTTACTATAAGAAAAGAAACAGAATTTTTTTCGTTTTATAAAAAAAATAAAAAAAGACATTATTACTTAAGTTCATTGAAAGAATACAAAAATTTATACAGTCATTCTGAGAATTATAAATATAGATTAGATGTTTCTACAACTTATTTACATTGTCCTGATGCAATAAGTAATATAAAAAAACTCGCCGGGAATGTCAAAATTATAATATGTTTGAGAAATCCTGTTGAAAGAGCCTATTCTAGATATTGGATGTCAGCAAAAAATAATTACAATCTAATAAATTATAGCAAAAAAAAATTTATTAATTATTTTTTTAATCACAAAACAGATATTAAATGGTCAAATGTTAGAAGTAGGGGGCTTTACAGTAATTCGGTAAATAAATTTTTAAAAGTTTTTGGAGAAAAAAATGTTTTAATTTTATTTTATGATGATTTAGTTAAAAACAATTGTGATTTTTTTGAAAAAATATTTAATTTTCTCAAAATAAAAAATATACAAATTCCAAAGTTTAATAAATATGCAGAAAGCTTATACTCTAGCAATAAATTTATTCATTATTTATTTAATAAACCTATTAATATTAATCTACCTAATAATAAATTAATATTTTTTCTTAAGACGATTTATAGAAGATTAAGATCCTCACTCCTTCATAGTTATCCTGATATGGGTAATGAAGAAAGAAGGATAGTTTTAAATTTTTATTTAAATGATATAAAAAAATTAGAAAAGAAATTAAATAAAAATCTTGAGATTTGGAAGGTTTAATTAATTTCAAAAATTAGTGGATTATAAATGTTATTCAACAGTTTTAGTTTTTTTATATTTTTTGTAATTTTTTTTATAATTTATTATTCACTAAAAGGAAACTTGAGAATTTATTTTTGCCTGGCTTCAAGTTATTTATTTTATTCATTTTTTAGTTTAAAATTTCTTTCTTTGATTTTTTTTTCTACTCTTATTGATTTTATAGCTGGAAAAAAAATTGATGAAGCTAAAGATACATTGAGGATATTCTATTTATTTTTAAGTATTTTTTTAAACTTATTAATTTTAGGTATTTTTAAATACTACAATTTCTTCATTGATTCGGTTGCAAATCTTTTATTATTATTTGATATATCAATTGAAATTCGAACATTAAATATTATTTTGCCCGTAGGTATCTCATTCTATACTTTTCAATCAATGAGTTACACTTTGGATATTTATTTTAGAAGATGTAAAGTTGAAAAAAAATTTTTAACCTTCGCAACATTTGTTTCATTTTTTCCTCAACTTGTAGCAGGTCCAATTGTTAGAGCTAAGAAGTTTTTACCTCAATTAAATAAAAATTTAAAATTCAGATGGTGTAATTTATTTTTGGGTTTTGAATACATAATTTTTGGATTCTTTTTAAAACTTTGTGTGGCGGATAGGTTGGGAATTGTAGTGGATCCAACTTTTTTAAATCCAGAAAGTTTTGGGGGGTTGGTCCATATGATAAGCACAATCTTCTTTTCTTTCCAAATTTATGCTGATTTTGGAGGATACTCTTTAATTGCAATAGGAGTTGGAAGAATATTAGGTTTCAATTTTGGTATTAATTTTAAAAGACCTTATCTTGCATCATCATTTCAAGACTTTTGGAGAAGGTGGCATATTTCATTATCGAGATGGTTGAAAGATTATCTATACATTCCACTTGGGGGTAATAGGTATGGGACTCTAAATAAATATAAAAGTTTACTTGTTGTTATGTTTCTTGGTGGTTTATGGCATGGAGCGTCAGTAAACTTTATTATTTGGGGAATGCTTCATGGTATATTACTTATTATTAACGATTTTCTAAAAAAGAAAAAGATTAGGTCATCTCAAAATCTTAACAAATTGATAGTTTTTTTTGTTGTAAGTATTTTATGGATTATATTTAGATCTGATAACTTATTAATTACAAAGTTGAAGTTTAAAAAATTATGTGAATTTGAAACTTTTTTTCAGAATTTTACTTATGATTTGTTTAATTTACTAATTGGTTTTACAATGATCTTAATTGTTCTATCAAAAGACTTTCTAGAAGAAAGAAAAATCAGAATGAGTAAAAATTATAGAATTATTTTGTCTTTGATTTTTATATGGCTTATTAGTTTCGTTGGAATCTTTGAAGGTTCAAATTTTATTTATTTCAAATTTTAATGTTTAAAAATCTCTTCTTAATTTTTTTTATAATAATTGTATTTTTTTTAGGAGATAGAATTTTTACATCCTTTGGTATCTATTTAACAAAATATAGCTCGCTTCCAGAAGCAAAATTATATAATGGAAGTCTAGAATCTTCTATAATTATAATTGGAAATTCAAGAGCATATAGACATTTTTATGAAGACGACTGGTCTAAAGTTTTAAATAAATCAGTAAAAAATATATCAAAACCAGGTGCTCCTCTTGTTCATCTAGAAACATTTCTCAATGATTATTCTAAAATTTATAAATATCCAGAGAAAATTATAATTGAATTAGATTGTTTATTAACAGATACTGATATAATTAGTTCCTATAAGTTTATGACTCATTTATCAAAAAATTATTCATCTACATTAAAAAGATTTGATGTTATGGGATTTTATTTTTCTAAATTTTTCAATCTTTATAAGTTAAATTCTAATATTTATTTAAATATGATTCATAAAATTTTTAAAGAATATGAACAACCAAAACTATACGGAGAAATTGATGAGTCTCAAATCTCAAATTTTAAAAATGCTAAAAAGGAAACAAGATTTATTTCAAAATCATTTAATTTGCAGTCTCTTCTTAGCATAATGCGAAATTTTGAGGGAAAGTCAGATCTAATATTAGTTATTTCTCCTTTCCATCCGCAGGTAATAAAAAAATACGAGAAAGATATTGAAAAATGGATAATTGATATAAAAAATAAAACAGATGAGAAAATACCAATTTTTGACTATTCTAAAACAATTACTGAAAATGTCTTTTTTAATGACTTATATCACTTAAATAATAATGGAGTGATCGAAATGAATAAAATTTTAATTGATGATCTCTTTTTTGAAAAAATCTAGATAAAATTTTTAAATCAAATCAATGTTATCTAAAACTAATAAATTTTATCCTTATGTATTTATTTCATCATTAACTGTTTTAGTTTTTTTTATAATTAAATTTTCTCCAGGCTTATTTTCATTAATGGAGCCGGATAGCTATGATTATTTAAAAATAGTTAACTCTAATACAAGAACATCAATTTATCCGGGTCTTAATGAAGTATTTAGTTTTCTAAATTTAAATATTATAAATTTTCAAGTTTTTTTCTTATCTCTTAGTATTTCTTTTTTAATTTTTTCTATTTATAAAAAAACAAATAATTTTCTAATTTTATTAATTACCTTTTTTTTACTATCATTTAATTATTACTACACATCATTTAGTAAAACTATCCTTACAGAGTCATTTTTTTTTAGCTTTATAAATTTTGCAATTTCAATACTACTATTAGTTAAGAATTATAAAAAACTTCATATACTATTTCTAGGTATATTTCTAGGATTGATTATTACTATCAAACCAATTGGTTTGACATTTGCAATCCCGATCATTTTATTCTTTTTTATAAAAAGTAAAAGCTCACTTAAATTGATATTAATTGCACCCATAATTTTTATAATTTCTATAGAAAATTATTTTTTTTATTTATTTCATGAAAAAAGATCTTCAGTGCTTCCTGTTGCTATGACGGGGAAGATCTTTATGATTTCTGGTCATGATAATTTTGATTATAAAGTTTTTCCAACTGAATATCACAGCCTTTTAAAGAATGTTCAAAAAAAATCAAAAGAAGTTAATATCTTTTTAAAATCAATAGATAATGCTTTACTGAAAATTGATTTAACAGCTGATTTCGAAGCTGTATTTCAAACTCAACTTAGAAACATGATTAAGGTTAATGAAATTACTTTTATTAAGTTCCAAGAAGATAAAAATAATTTTTATATTTGTTTAAAAAATAATATTGGGAGTTATTTTAAGATTTCATCATTTTATTATCTAGGTCAGTGGCTAACAGGTCCAAAGTATATATTCTTGGACAAATATAATTTTAAAAATGAAAATGCGATACCATTGTATGATAACCTTATCCTATCTTCATCAGAATTCAATAAACCAAATATTATTCATCTTTATGCTTCGTTATTATTTTTTCTTATTTTATTTATTCTTTTTTCTTTAATTTCACTAGGGAACTTTTATATAGATTTAAGAAAAAAGAGTTTAGGCCTTCAAAGTTTAATAATAATTTCCGTTCAAGCATATTTAATCGCAACTTCATTTATAAACATTTCAAGTATAAGATACCTTATGCCAATCTATCCATTAGTAATTTTAATTATAATAATTTTTGTATATGAACAGTTAAATAAATATAAGAATAAAAAAATGTCTTTGGAAAATAAAAATTAAAATGTGTGGAATTGTTGGGTTTCAAATGTTTAAAAAAACAAACAATCATAGAAAAAAACTAGATTGTTTGGTTAATTCATTAATTCATAGAGGGCCAGATTCGAGGGGTGTTTGGATCGATAAACAAAACAAAATTTTTCTTGGTCATACAAGGTTATCAATTATTGATTTATCCCAGAAGGGAAATCAGCCTATGCAATCACATGATAGGAGATATGTGATTGTTTTTAACGGTGAAATTTATAATTATCAAATATTAAAGAAAGAACTTACACTGAAATATGATGCGAAATTTCGCACCGAAACGGACACAGAAGTCTTGCTAGAATCAATTTCATTAGTTGGTCTTAAAAAAACTTTAGAAAGACTTGAAGGTATGTTTGCATTTGCTTTGTGGGACAAAAAAAACAATTCTTTTCATTTAGTCAGAGACAGATTTGGAGAAAAACCCTTATTTTATTTTTTAGATAATGATTATTTTATTTTTTCTTCTGAATTAAAATCAATTAAAAAATTTTTTCAAAAGTCATATCTGCAAATCAACAGTTTGAGTTGTAATTTATTTTCATGCTTAGGTTATATTCCAGCCCCTTTAACTATTTATAAAAAGACATTTAAAGTTTTACCATCAGAAATTTTAACAATAAGAAATGGCAATGTTATTTTAAGAGAAAAATATTGGGATGCAAAAAAAGTAAAAGAATCTTCAGTTTTTTTAGATCATCAAAAGATTGATTCTTTATTAGAAAATTCTGTGAAGAAAATGATGATTGCTGACGTTGAAGTGGGATGCTTCCTTTCAGGAGGAATAGATTCAAGTCTAGTTGCTTCATTGATGCAAAAGAATTCAATTGATAAAATTAAAACTTTTACAATTGGTTTTAAGGAAAAACAATATGACGAATCAATCAATGCAAAAAAAATAGCAAATTATCTTGGGACAGATCATCATGAAGTAATAGTATCTATGGATGACTTAATCAATAACATTGAAAATGTTAATGAGATATATGACGAACCCTTTGGAGATTCTTCCTTTCTACCTACTGATATAGTTTGTAAATTAGCAAGAAAATACTTAAAAGTTGTATTATCGGGTGATGGAGGTGATGAGATTTTTTTAGGTTACAATAGATATATTCTTTCAAAGAAAATACAGACTTTTAATAAACTTTTTCCTGAAAAAATGAGAATAGTTTTACAATCATTGTTACAAAAAACCCCCTCAGGTATATTTGATTATTTAAGTATACCTTTCCAAAAGAGAATAGGGATTCATGGATTTTCTCATAAAATACAGAAATTATCAAACTTATTAAGTTTTAGGGATAGTGATGATTTTTATAAAAAATTAAATTTAATTGATAATTTCCAGTTAGATTTTATTGATAAGCACCTAATTTTTGATAACTGTAAAGATTTAGTTAAGTCAACACAAATTAATGATATAAATTATTACCTACCAAATGATATTTTGGTGAAAGTAGACAGAGCCAGTATGTCAAATTCATTAGAGGTGAGATCACCATTTCTTGATCCAGTTTTAGTTAACGAGGTTTTCAAAATTCCGTCGGAAACAAAAATGCAAGGTAATAATTTAAAGTATATTCTAAAACATAGTCTACAAAAATATTTACCTAGAGAATTATTTGAAAGACCAAAAATGGGTTTTGCAATTCCGTTAGAAAGTTGGTTGAATAAAAAAAAAGTAATTCTCTTGTTTGATGAAGTTTTTAATAATACAGAATGGGAAAAACTTAGCTTTGATTCAGTGAGAATAAAAGATATTTGGAAAAATTATAAAAAATTTAAAAAACATACACCTACAACTATATGGAATTATGCTATTGCAGGTTTATGGTTAAAAAGTAATTAAAATATGAGTAAAATTTTTATTATAATTGGAGGTTTGGATATTGGAGGGACTGAAAAACAACTCCTTTTGAAACTTAAGAATTTAAAGAATAAATACAATTTTAAGGTAATTATATTTTATAAGAAAGGAGATCTTCTTCCTGAATTTAAGAAAGAAGGAATTAAAGTTTTAGATTTAACTTCGAATAGTAAAATCAAACCCATAAAATATTTAAAAATTATTTTTGAAATTTTTAAGTTAATAAAAGGTTTAAAGCCAAGTATTGTAAATTTTTATTTGCCTCATTCATATATAATTGCAGGTCCCTTGTCATTTTTTTTTAAAAAAACAATTTTTATTATGTCGAGAAGATCATTGAATTATTACCAAAAAAGAATTCCATTTGTAAATCTTTTTGAGAAAATACTTCATAAAAGAATGGATTTTATCTTAGCAAATAGCAAGGCGGTGATGAAACAATTAATTATTGAAGAAAAAGTAAATCCAAAAAAAGTAAAATTGATTTATAACTCTGTCGAAATACCAAAAAGTCTAAATGTAAAAAAGAAACAAATAATAAGAATATTATTTTTAGCAAACTTAATACCTTACAAAAACCATAAAATGGTTTTAAGAGTTTGTAATGAATTAAAAGATCTGAATAATTTTCAATTTGATTTTGTTGGTGATGGGGATTTAAACTATGTTAACGAACTAAAAAAAATCTCTAAGGAATTAAAGATAGAGAGTAAAATTAATTTTTTAGGTAAAACTAAAAATTACCAAAAAATAGCTAGATTGGCAGATATTGGTATTTTAGCTTCTGATGAAGAGGGGTTTTCTAATGCTTTGCTCGAGTATTTTGCTTTTGGCCTTCCAGTTATTACTACAAAGGTTGGAGGTAATGCTGAATTAGTAGAGCACAATAAAAATGGTTATTTAGTGGAAAAAAATGACCATATATCATTCACAAAATATTTAAGAAAATTAATAATAAGTAAAAAATTAAGAATAAAATTTGGTAATGCAGGTTTAAAGAAGGTTAAAAAAAGTTTTGAAATAAAAAAAAATATTGAAAAATATGATATTTTTTATCAAACTCTGTTAAAATAATTTTAATGAGTTCCTTTTTACACAAAAAAATATAATTTTAGATTGTTTGTATATGGATGGGTTTCAAAAAATAGTAACTGATACAGATTTATTAAAAAAGTTTTTAAATACTAGAAACCTTACGAAAGAATTAATAATCAATCTTGAACCGGAAGACATGGTTGTTCAGACAAAAAACCATGTGAGCCCTACAAAATGGCATCTTGGACATACAACTTGGTTTTATGAAAAATTTTTATTAATACCTTTCCTAAATAACTATAAATGTTTTTCAAAAGATTTTAATTATGTTTTTAATTCATATTACAATAGTGCTGGTCCTTTTAATTCAAGAGATAAAAGAGGTTTTTTAAACCGACCTCTTTTAAAAGAAGTTATTAATTATAGAGAATATGTAGAAGAAAACTTAGTGCATTTGTTCAAAAAAGACCAATCACTATCTAATAAACTTTTATTAGAATTAGGTATCAATCATGAGCAGCAACATCAAGAATTAATGTTAATGGATATTAAGGATGTTTTTTATTCAAATCCACTTAAACCAAGTTATCAAGAAAAAAAAATAAGTAATGAGCAAAGAAAATTTTCAAAAAACGAATTTAAATTAAGTGAAGATACTGACTTTAGTTTTGGGTGTCAAAATAATACATTCTGTTATGACAATGAGTTGCCAATAAATAAATTTTTTTTACAGCCATTCATTTTGGGTCCATATGTTACTAATGGTGAATGGAAAAATTTTATAAAAGAGGGTGGATATAAATCCCATGAGTTTTGGTTATCCGACGGATGGGACTTTATAAATAAAAATAATATAGATAAGCCATTATATTGGATTGATTATGAAAATTATTATACATTAAATGGCGTAAAAAAAATAGCTGATTCAGTTCCCGTCTCTCACCTTAGCTTTTATGAAGCATGTGCATTCGCAAAATTTAGTAAGAAAAGACTTCCCACTGAATTTGAAATGGAATATTTACTTCAAAAAAATGATAAAAAAGGAAACTTTCTTGATGATAAGAATTTTCAAGAAATTGATTATCAAACTGAAACAAATAAACATAAATTATATGGAAACCTTTGGGTTTGGACATCAAGTAATTATGTACCCTATAAAAATTACAAACCATATAAACAAGAACTCATGGAATATAATAGTAAATTCATGTGTAATCAATTTGTTCTTAAAGGTGGTTCTTTTGGGACACCTTTAAATCATATTAGATCTTCATATAGGAATTTTTATTATCCATCAGATAGATGGCAATTTTGTGGTATTCGCTTAGTTGAGGATTTATGAAGATAAATATATCTTACTACGATTTTTACGAAAAATTAGAAAATGAATTTTCCGATATTTTATGTGGACTAACTAATACCAAACAAAAAGAATTGAACCCTAAATACTTTTACGATGAAAATGGGTCAAATCTATTTGAAAAAATTACAAAATTAGACGACTATTATCCAACAAAAAAAGAACTGCAAATAATAGATGATAACAATGAAAAGTTTTTTAGCATTCTTCCCGCTAATTCCTCTGTAATAGAATTTGGAAGTGGTTCAAATATTAAAATTAATAAATTATTAAAAGTTTTAAATAATCCAAAAGAATATATTGCGATTGATATATCTAAAGAATTTTTATTTAAAAATGCACAGGATTCTGCTAAAAAATTTCCGGATTTGACGGTTAAGGCAGTCTGTGCAGATTTTGATCAAATAAACGTTTTAAAAAAAATAATAGACAAAAATAATTCCAAGATAGGATTTTTTCCAGGATCTACGATTGGTAATTATACACCTGATAAAGCAAAAAAACTTCTTCTAAAATTTTCAAAGATTTTAGGAAAAGATAACTTTCTTATAATTGGAGTAGATCTGAAAAAGGATATTAATATTTTGGAGAAAGCTTACAATGATTCTGAAGGTATAACAGCTCGTTTTAATAAAAATATATTAAATGGTATTAATAATATTTGTGGTGAATCCTTTGATCAAGATAATTTTGATCATAAAGCTTTCTTCAATAAAAATAAAAGTAGAATTGAGATGCATTTAGTCAGTAAAAAAGAGCAAATAATAGATATTCTTGATAAAAAAATATATTTTCAAGAAGGCGAATCAATTCATACTGAAAATTCATATAAATATTCTATGAAAAGTTTTAAAAATTTAGCTGACTCAGCAAATCTTGAGACAGTTCAAATTCTAAATGATAGCAAATTATTCTTCAGTATTTTTTTTTTGAGAGTTAAAAATTCTTGAAATATATAAATTTTAACAACGCAGGCTCTAGCAAAACATTTGATGATGTTGTCTTGTCAATTAATAATTTTTTGGATTTAGAAAAAAACTACGGCGGTTATTATGCTGCAGAGAAATTTGAAAATAAAATAAATGCTTTTTATTTAAATCTATCTAAGCTTATTAATTGTAGGTCAAACGAAATTTCATTTTTACCAAGTACGACATTTGCATGGAATCTATTTTTTAATTCAATTAAAGTTACAAAAAAACAAAACGTAATTATTTTTGAAAATGAATATGGTAGCAATCTTATTTACTTGAGAAATAATGATGTAAAATATAAGGTTGTAAAAATCTTAAAAACTGGAGAGATATGTTTAGAAGATTTAAAAAAAAAAATAGATAAAAATACAAAATGTATTTGTATTTGTCATATAGCTTCGCAGTGTGGCAACATATTAGATGTTGAAAAAATTGGAAAATTCATCAAAAAGATTAATAAAGATATTTTATATATTGTTGATGCATGTCAATCAGTAGGTCATGTTAATGTTGATGTTAAAAGAATAAATTGTGATGTTTTGGTTGCTTCAGGTAGAAAATATTTAAGAGGTCCAAGAGGTACCGGATTTATTTATATAAATAAAAAGTTACAAAACAATTTAAAGCCTCTCATACTTGATCTATCAAATGCCTACATTCAAAAAAAAAAAGTGAAGATCAGAAGTGATAGGACATTTGAGAATTTTGAATATTCACCCGCACTTAAATTAGGGCTTAATAAGGCAATTGAAAAAATTAACTATTTTGATATTAATAAGATTGAACTTAATATTAAAAATAAAAGTTTATACTTAAGAAAAAAATTGAAATTTTTAAGTGAAATTCATTTTTTTGAAAATGAAGATTATATTTCAGGAATTAATACGATTAAAATTAAAGGGATAAGTTCTTCAACAATATATAAGTATTTATTAAATAAAAAAATACTTACATCAATTTCTACAGAAATAGTTAGTGATATTTATTTTAAAAAAAATAAAATAAAAGATGTTCTTCGTATATCAATACATCACTACAATAAATATAATGAAATCGATTATTTGATAAAATGTTTAATTGACTTAATTAAAAAAAAAGTAATGATATAGATATGAATGTAGAGAGATTAATAAGATTTATTCAAATTACTGCAGTCTTACTAATTCTTGCAGGTGCTATAATTGGATTCTTAAGTGAAGTGTACCTAATGATTGAAAAAATGAAAGTTGAGTTGGCTGATCTGTTATTACTTTTTATTTATGTTGAAGTTATGGGAATGATTAGAGTTTATCTTTTAAATGAAGAAATACGGATTACTTATCCATTAATTATTGCAATTACAGCAATATCGAGATTAATTATTCTCCAAAAAAAAGATCTTGATCCATCTATTTTGATTTACGAGTCAGTTGCAATATTGATTATTGCTGTGGCAATCATTGTTCTTAGATTGCGATATTTAAGTTTTTTAAAACCAAAAAGAAATTATAAGTGAATAAATTCTAAATGAATTTAGGAATTACAAAGAGTTTATTTTTTTTCAACACCGTACTACTTATTCTATTTTCATTAATTTTTCTCTTTTTTCCTGATTTAGATATTCTTTTGTCTAAATACTTTTTTTATGAAGGAAAATTTATATCTGAAAAATATACATTTATAAAAACTCTCAGAAAATATCTAAAAGAATTTATGGTGTTTATACCAATTTTATCATTATTCTTTCTTATATCTTATTCAATTAATAGAAGACAAAAAATTAAACAAATTTTTAGATTAAGAACAAAGTATGCTTTGATTGGTTTAATTTTAGGTCCAATAATTGGATGTGGAATAATTGCTAATCTTTACTTTAAGGATACTTGGGGAAGAGCGAGACCAGTTCATATAGAAGAATTTGGTGGTGATAAGATATTCACTCCTCCTTTTCTCAAATCAGATCAATGTTACAAAAATTGTTCATGGATTAGTGGAGAGACATCGGCTGCTTTTTCATTTGTAGTAGGAACTCTTTTATTTAAAAAAAAATTTTTTTTAATATGTAACTTAATATTAGGAATCTTAGTATTTTTTTGCAGACTCTCTATGGGGGGACATTTTTTTAGTGATAATATCTTTGCAATGATTTTTATGATTTATTTAGCAATATTGTATAAGAATTTAGTATATTCATCTTTAAAAAAGAGATTATTAAATGAAAGAAGTTTTAGTAATTACTGATGACAAAAAAAGTAGTATCAATCAATGCCTGGCCTTAATTAATTCTTTAAAAAAAAAAAAAAATTAAGATTTGAACATAAAATTATAAACAGAAAACTAATACACGAATTTCCTAATATTATTATTTATTACTTTTTAATATTTAAGTCATTTTTTAAAAAAAAAGAAATAAAGAAAACAGACTGTATTATTTCTTGCGGAAGAATAAGTGCTCCTTACAGCCTGATTTTAAAAAAAGAGTTGAAATGTAAAAATATTCATATTTTAGATCCATACTTCTACAAAAAAAGATTTGATAAAATTATTTTGCCATCTCATGATAATTATAAAAACTTAGAATTAAAAAATGTTATTCAAATAACAGGAACACTTGTAAAAAAAGAAAAAATCCTAAAATCGAAGATTGATAAGTTTAACAAATTAATTACGAGAAAGAAAATTATTACTTGCTTTGTCGGAGGAGACGGGAGGAGTTCCAGATTTAATAAAAGTGATATTATTAATCTAATAAATGGTATTAATCATATAAAAAGCAACTATGACTTTGTATATTGTTTATCAAGAAGAACAACCAGTAATATTAAAGAGTTAATATTGGAAAAAAAAAAAAGAAATCATTTTTTATTTGAATACAAAGAAATAAATCCCTACTGGTATTTAATTGAAAGATCTTCTTTTTTTATAGTATCACAAGATTCTGTAAGTATGATTTCAGATTCAATATCTACAGGAAAACCTGTTTTTATTTTTAAAATAAAATTTCTAAAAGAAAAAATTAAGAAATTTTCAAATATATTATTTAAGAAAGGTATTGTGAAATTTTTTGATGGAAAAATAAGTTACTACAAATACAAGCCAGTTAATGAATCATTAAGAGTTATAAAAATGATTGATAATTTATTCTAGTTGTTCCATCTGTTGTGAAACCAAATCCATTGTTCAGGATTCTTTTTAACCCATTCCTCAACATACTTATTTAAATAGTTCATAATTTTAACATCATTTCCCATTTTTTTAATTTGAATAGGAGTTATTGGTTTCAAATAAGAAATTTTAAAATTTGTGGATTTTTCTCTAATACAAACTGCAGGGATGATTGGACATCTAAATTTTATGGCAAATTTTGCTATCGCAGACGGAGATCTAACTTTTCTGTTAAAAAAAGAAGTTGTTATTCCGTCATTCATTTTTTGATCAATTAACATTCCTATGTGTCCATTACTAGAGTTTAGTATTTTGATACATTCTTTTGCTCCTTTATTTCCTTTTTTAATTAATCCTACTCCATAATCCTCTCTTATCTTTACAAGAAGATTGTCAACAAATTTATTATTAGGTGCTCTATAAATAAAATTAATTTTAAATCCTTCTTTTGTTAGCAAATGGGATGTAAGTTCCCAATTACCAATGTGAGCTGAGAAGAATAGACAATTTGAGTGTTTTTGAAGAGGTAAAATAAGATTTTTTTCATTCTCTATAATAATATTTTTATTTTTACCAATATTAATTTTATTAAGATTAGGGTACTCTCCAACAACTCTTCCGAAATGAAACCACATCTTTCTTGTTATCTTTTTAACAGAATTAGAATTGATTCCAGGAAATGCAATTTTTAAGTTTTTTTCGACAATTTTATTTCTACTTGAGAACATTCCGTAAAAAGATAGGATTACACCACCTAAAAAAGAAGAAAAATTTAGACCTATTATTTTGAATAAATAATAGAAGATTAACAAAAATAAAAACTCTATAATGTTCTTAGCAGATTTCATTGGATTTATTCAGTTAATTATTATAATTGATGGAGGAGTAATTTTGTTTTTTTTTATAGTATCTTCTACTCTTGATAAATCAGATTTATAAAAAGTTTCTGCGGCATGAGATGCATTTGAAATTATGAAAACTTTTGTTTTTTTATTCATTCCTAAATTAATTAATTCTGATGAAATTCTTTTTATTTGACCTACCCCCATGTAGATAATAATTCTTCCTTGATTACAAAAAATCTTTTTTAAATCATTAGAAACAGAATTATCATTAATTCTTTTGTGTCCTGTTATAAAGTTACATAAATTATTTTTATTAAAAAATGGTAATTCAAAACATTTTAAAGCAGATTGAGAAGATGTGATTCCAGAAAAAACTTTAAATTGTATTTTATTTTTTTTCAAAAATTCAATCTCTTGACTTCCTCTGCTAAAAAAACTCAAATCGCCGCCTTTAAGTCTCAAAACCTTTTTATATTTTTTGGCATATAAAACCATCCATTCATTAATATCTTGTTGCGAGCAAGCTTTTTGATTTTTTAACCTTCCACCAAAAATATGTTTTGATGTTTTTTTTGATATCTCCAAAATATCCTTATTTACTAAGGCATCGTAAATTATAATATCTGCTTGTTTAATTGCTTGATAAACTTTAATAGTTATTAGTTCAACATTTCCAGGTCCGGCACCTGCTAATATTACTGTTCCTGCTTTAAAATCAATAATTGGTAGTTTATAATTTATCTTCATATGATATCGTAGCATTAAAAGTAATGAAAAATAAAATCGTTTTAAAAAAAGTATCAGTAAGTTTTGATAATAATATTATCCTCGATAACATATCATTTGAGGTAATTCAAAACAAACCACTTTGTATTATTGGAAGAGGATCTTCTGGTAAAAGTACGATACTGAAGTCTATTTTAGGACTAATAAAATTATCATCTGGATCCATATATATTAATAACAAATCAATTTCTGATGAAAACATTGATGATTTGTTTTCTGATTTTGGGGTAGTTTTTCAAAAGGACGCATTGTTTGATAGTTTAAATGTTTGGCAAAATGTAATGTTTAGAAGTCTAGATAAGTTAAGTAAAGATGATTTGATTGACAAAGCGATTAAGGTTTTAATTGATGTTGGGCTTAACAAGAACGATGCATTTTTGTTTCCATCTGAACTTTCAGGCGGAATGAGAAAAAGAGTTGCAATTGCTAGAGCTATTTCTCACAATCCAAAGTATCTGATTTTAGATGAACCAACTGCCGGCTTAGATCCAATAAAGACAAATATAATTTTTAAAATTATTAAAAGACTATCTTCGAATTTTAAAACTACCTTACTAGTTGTTACATCTGACATGAGAGGTGTTATAAAATATTTCGACGATGTGGTCGTTTTAGAAGATAAAAAGCTGCACTGGATGGGAAACATTAAAACAATGAAGAAAAAACCCACAAAACATATCAAAGAATTAATGGGAAGCTACATTTGTTGAAGAAGTTTTAAATTTATTTTCTTTTCAAATCTGCACAACCAGCTGTTGCATCGATACCAGACTCTACATAACACGCACTTAATCTATCATTGTCCAGAAGTTTTCCAAGATTATATCCTCTGCTGTTAGATGCTACCCAGGTTATTGTCTGATTGTCTGGATGAATTACTCCAAAAAAGTTTTTTGTACCATCTGTATACGAGAAAGTACCTTTAAATCTTCTTCCTTTTTGTTCAATAATTTCAACTTTTTTTTCCCAAGTTCTAAACCCTCTTTGTTCCGAAAGAGTTTTATTTTCTCCAACCCATGTTCCAACTATGTTTGGAACTTTTTCAGAAGAATGTGAATGTTCAGAACTAATTAAAAAGAAAGCAATTATAAATATAAAATTAAACATATTTCTATTATTGTTATTATTTATTAAAATTCAATAGCAATAATGAATAATACTTTTATAGAAATATATTTTACAAAAAAAATTTTAATTGTTCTTTTACTTGGTATTGCCAGTGGAATTCCTCTTTATATGATTTTATCTACTTTATTAATTTGGTTAACTAGGGAAAATGTTGAAATAGCAACAGTAGGTTTATTTGCTCTTACTCAAATACCCTGGAGCATTAAATTTCTGTGGGCTCCAATAATTGATACCTATAAGATACCATTTCTAACAAAGTACCTAGGACAAAGAAAATCTTGGTTGTTAATAACTCAAATTCTTTTAATAACCTCTATTATCTTATTAGGTTATAGCGACCCTAATAAAAATTTAATTTTAACGGCTTTTTTTGCTTTAATAACTGCATTTTTTTCTGCCAATCAAGATATTATAATTGACGCTTACAGAATTGAAATTCTTGATGATGACTTTCAAGGGGCAGGAGCGGCAGCAACCCAATTCGGTTATAGGTTTGGAGGAATTATTGCAGGTGCAGGTTCACTTTATCTTAAAAGCGTTCTTGATTGGTCTGAAGTATTTTTAGTTGTTGCATTAGTGATTTTTTTTTTAATGATTGTGACAATATTTTTAATAAAAATAGAAGATATTTTTATAAAGCAAGAACAGAAGAACCTTTTTGAACCATTTAAGGAGTTTATAAGTCGTAACTCATTAATAAAAATATTAATGATAGTTTTTTTTATATTTTTTTTTAAATTTGGTGATGTTGTGGCTGGTGTAATGGCTAACCCTTTCTATGTTAAAATTGGTTTCTCAAATCTTGAAATTGCTAATGCAAGTAAAATCTTTGGTGTTTTAATGACTTTATTTGGAGTTTTTATTGGCGGTTATTTTGTAAAAAAAATAGGTTTGATTAATTCTTTAATGCTATCAGGAATATTTCAGATCATTTCAAATTTGTTATATGTCCTTTTAAACTATGTGGGTAATGACTTTAATTATTTATTAATAACCGTTGCAGGTGAAAATTTTTCTGGTGGAATGGGTTCTGCAGCCTTTGTGGCATATTTATCAGTTTTATGTAAGAAAGAATATTCAGGAACTCAGTATGCACTTTTGTCTTCATTCATGGGATTAGCGAGGACATTTTTGTCTTCACCATCAGGTTTTATTGTTGAATCTCTAGGTTGGGGTAATTTTTTCATTATATCGACAATTTTTGGTCTACCAGGATTGTTGATAATTATTTGGATGAAAAAAAACTTTCCGTTAAAGGATCAAATATATAGAAAAAGTAATTAGCTTTGGATTATTTCTTTAAATATTTTCAATCTAACAAAGGGTTCATAAGTATGAATATTATAATAGTATTTTTTTAACAAAGGTAAATCTTTAAGAAATGAATCATCAATCATATCAAGTTTACCAGAGCTAAACCAATATATCACTCTCCAAGCTGTGATATCGGCAATACTAAACTTATCAGTGAAAAATTTTTTATTTACAGAAGAATTTTCTAATAAATTTTCTAAATATGAAAACCATTTGTGTAAATTGTTTTCAATGAATTCTTTTCTTAATTTTTTTGACTTGTTAATGTCTTTTTCTCTGATTGCAGCTCTTATTGAAGGAGCAATAAGATTAGTAATTTCGTTTGCCCAATCCAGGACTTGATCAATAACTAAGATTTTCATGTCGTCTTTATCATATAAAGAAGATTTTTTTGCACAATATCTTGCAATAGAATGTGTGTGACAAAAAACTTTTTTATCGATAGTCATCACAGGAAGTTGGCCGAATGGAAAATCTTTTTTTTTGAAGCGCCACTTTTCCCTACTTATTTTTTCAAGCTCATATGGGATGTCAGAAAATGAAAAGGAGAGCCTTAGAATGTCAACTCTCCAAAAATTAAAATCAAAATAAGTTAGTTTGATCATTATTTTTCAGCAAATGCTTTTTCTATTACAAACCCACCTTGAACTTTTGTTGATCCTTCTTGTGAACCGAGATTTTCAAATATTTTTTTTAAATCAAAAGTCATGGACTCTGAACCACAAATCATAACCCTATCCCGAGTAGGTGAAAATTGTTCGACTCCAATATAATTCCAAAGTTTATCCTCGGTAATCCAATCAGTAATTCTTCCTTTTCTTTCCCAATTTTCTCTCGTGACCGTATTAAAGTATATAAATTTTCCATTTGTAACTTCTGAATATACTTTATCTTGATTAAGATTACTCAGTAATTCTTTGTATGCTAGTTCTTCGTGTGTTCTTACAGTATGAGTTAAAATGACTTTTTCAAACTTTTCGTAAGTATCCGGATCTCTTACTATACTCATAAATGGGGCTAAACCTGTACCTGTAGAAAATAGAAATAGATTTCTACCTGGTAGCAAATAATCACATACTAACGTGCCAGTTGGCTTTGAATTAATTATAATTTCGTCGTTAACTTTTATATGTTGAAGTTTACTTGTGAGTGGTCCGTTCGGAACTTTTATGCTCAGAAACTCTAAATGATCTTCATGATTAGGACTTACTAATGAATAAGCTCTTAACAGAGGCTTTCCTTCAATTTCTAAACCAATCATTGCGAACTCACCATTTTTGAATCTAAATCCAATATTTCTTGTAGTTTTAAAACTAAAAGTTTTATCTGTCCAATGGTGAATATCTGTAACTTTTTCTTTTAAAAGAGCCATCTACTAACTTTTTTTGTTAAAAAAAAACATCATATATTGATTAATAATTATGATATAAACCTAATTATATAATTTTTAATCAAATGACAAGTATAAATATAAGAAAATTATCCCATTCTGAGATGGATTTATACAGAAAACCTTTGCTACCAGAAACTTGGAGCTGCTTTCCCGTTGATAGAGATATTGATACGCAACAGCTAAGAAGAATTCTCCAAAAAGACCTCGATAGAATTCGATCTGGTGCTGAAAAAGATCCCTTCTCAAATTCTATAACAATGTTAGCTCTAGACATTTCAAGAAGACTTGAGAAAAATAAACTTAATTACTCTGCCCTTGAAGCGCTTATACAAAGATTGGCAGTTGGTTCATTTGGACTAAGAGCGGACAGACTTAAATCCTATATGGGTACAACTGATAAGAATAAAAATATTGAGGCCATAACAAAAATTATTAAAAATTTGGCATATAATGCTAAATCTTTAATTCCATTTAATGAATTCAACAAAAAACTACGTAAAGAAATTTTTGGAATTGTTCTAACTGCCCATCCAACTTTCGGTATGACCTATGAGATGATGTTAGAATTAGCTAAATTAGCAACATCAAAGAAAGATAACCGTTCTATTTCTGAAAAGGAACTTAAAAAAATTGTAAAAGAGGTTTTTAAAACCGAACAAAGACCTCAAAAGAATATTACACTTGATTTTGAGCATGAATTATCTATGTCGGCTCTAAAATTTCTACAACAAGCATTAAAGACTTTCTATGAGGTAATTTTAGATGTAACTAAAAAACTTTATCCTAATGAATTTCACAATCTTAATCCACAAATCTTTAGATTACATACTTGGGTAGGATATGATGTTGACGGGAGAGGAGATATTTTTTGGAGTGATAGCTTTGCAAAAAGACTTGAAGTAAAGATTAATCAGTTATCCATTTATAAACATGATTTGTCTGAGATTATTCGTAAAATTAAAGAACATAACTTAAAAAATGAATTGGAGAACATAAAGGATAAAATTTCAGTCTCTCTAGAATTAAACTCTCAGGCTTTAAAGAAATTTTCAAAGAAAGGTTTTGTTGAAGACTTTGATGCAATAAAACAAGTTTCAAATTTTTTACATAAAAATAAGAATAAACTTCTTACTAATGTAGATTTGTTAATAAGTAAAATAGAAAATCTTATTTTAAATATAAAGCAAAAAAAATTTATAGAAACATCAAGAATAATGGACGAACTCATTATTTTTAAAATTCAAATGATTAATTTTGGTTTGGCTTTGGGTAGAACACACTTGAGACTAAATGCAAATCAACTTAACAATGCTATTTCAAAAGAAATAGATCTTAGAGGAGACCCTAACGATCCATCAAATAAACTTACCTATCTGAATATAATCTCAAAAATGATTGATAATGTAAAACCAGTAAAAATAAATTTTGGTAGCATTCATGAAGAAAATATGAATGCAAGAAGATACTTCATGCTTACCAAACAAATTCTAAAGTATATCGATGAAAATCAATCCATAAGATTTCTAATAGCTGAATGTGATTATTCTCTGACCGTAATGACTGCTTTATATTTTTCAAAATTATTTGGTGTGGAAAAGAAAATAGACATTTCTCCACTATTTGAAACAGAGAAAGGTTTGGAGATTGGGCATGATCTAATTAAAACTCTTTTGAAAAATAATAACTTCAGGAAATATATATTAAATAGGAAAAAACTGACTGTTCAAACAGGTTTCTCAGACGCAGGAAGATATCTTGGACAATCCGCCGCTGTTATGTCAATAGAAAATTTGCAAAGAAAAATTGCTAGAGTGATGCATGAACAGAATATAACTGATGTAAAATTATTAGTATTTAATACGCATGGAGAATCGATTGGTAGAGGTGGACATCCTGTTTCACTGATCGATCGTCTCAAATATGTAAATTGTAACTACACTAGAAAAAAGATAATTGAATGGAATATTGACCTTATTCAGGAAATGAGTTTCCAAGGTGGTGACGGTTATCAATATTTTATGAATCATGATCTGGCATTTGCTTCAATTTCAAGGATTCTAGAATTTTGTTATGAAAATAGTAATTTAGAAATTGATGACCCATTATATAATTCGCCTGATTTTGGAATAGAATTTGTTAGCACAATTAAACATTTTAATACCGAGATCATGGATGATCCTAACTATGCAGCACTGTTAAATGTTTTTGGCTCGAATTTGACCCATTCCACTGGATCAAGATCGGTTAAAAGGCATGTAGATACGTCAATAAAAACTCTTGCTTATCATCCAAGTCAGACAAGAGCAATTCCACAAAATTCTATACTGCAACAATTAGGTATGTTAGCTAATTCATTAGGAGGTATAGGAAGATTTATAAGAAAAGATCAAAAAAAATTCATCAAACATGTCAATAATTCTGAGAGATTTAATAGAATAATGGATATTGTGCAACATGCATTTGCTTTTAGTGATATTGAAGTTCTCAAAGCCTACATTGATTGTTTTGATCCTGGTATGTGGTTATCTTGGTCCACGAGGACCGCTGATTCTGAAAGAAGTGAAAATATGAAAGAAGTTGCAAATTTACTGGAGAGGTTTGATGTTCATTGGAGGTTGCATAAAGTTTATAGGAAGCTACATCAAGAATATATGGAAATTAGGAATTGGATTTTGGGAAGAAAATTAAGAGGAAGAATTGCTGTTGGCCGTGGCCGTGTTATTGAAAAAGAAATAAGAGATGAGCTTCTTTTAATGCACGGAATAAGAGTTGCAATATTTCATGAAATTTTTCTTTTATCTGTTAGAATTCCAAAGTTTAGTGATCAAGCAGGAACTTCCAGAGATGAGATAATAGCAAAGCTTATAAGATTTGATATACTTGACGCAGTAGGTATCTTAAGAAAAATCTTTCCAGCAGGAAAAATTCAGACAATAAATTCTGGTTTTACAGATAAGTCAAATTATGTAAGTGAGATAAATATAAATTACACAAAAGAAGAAAAAAATATTTTTAAAAAATTAGAAGCTCTTTACGAATGTGCAAAAAGGGTAAGTAATGGGATAAATCATTTTATTGGTTCTGTTGGCTAAGTTATTTTTCTTTCGTTTTATAATATTCTTCAATTGCACCAATATCCTTATCGGATAAATTGAGTTTTTCTGATAATAATTTTAACTCTTCTCTTTCACTCTTGTCAATTACATCATCTTTAAGCATAAATTTCAATTTATCTTCATATGTTTTTTGATTTCTTCTTGTGAACTCAGTAAAAGCAGATGCCATAATACCTGCTGGCAAAGCTACTGTTCCAATACCAAGAATAATACTTATTGATCCAAACATTTTTCCCATATTCGTAATTGGATAAACATCGCCGTACCCCACAGTTGTCAATGTTACAAGTGCCCACCACATTGCTTGTGGTATACTCCCAAATTTCTCTGGCTGAACATCTTTTTCAACTAAATACATTCCACTAGATACAATAATTAGTGCAATAAATAATAAAAAGAAAGCTGCCCCAAAAGATCGACGCTGATCCCACAGAACAGATATAAGACTGTTTATTGAGCCAGAATATCTAGAAAATTTTAGAAGCCTTACTATTCTTAGAGCTCTTATAAATCTTAAATCTATTGAAGGATAAAAAATTGCGACTAGGCTAGGTAAAATCGCAATAGCATCAATTACTGCTCCAAAACTTATTATATATTTGATTCTTTTATCAAAATTACTACCCGTTTCCAATTTATTTGAAACACAGGACCACAATCTAAGAAGATACTCTATAGAAAAAATTAAAACCGAAAAATATTCAAAATATAGAAAGAAAATTTGAAATTTATTAAAAATAGAATCTACAGTTTCTAAGATTACTGACAACACATTAAGTGTAATTAGGGTAAGTAAAAAAAGGTCAACTATTTTACTTTTAATGTCGTTTTCTTGTCCCGGTTCGAGTAACTCCCAGCATCTATTTCTTGTATTTTTATAAGTAATTTTTTTCTCCAGAAACTATTTTTTAGGACATGTGATTTCTCTCTGACAAGTATTTCCAGGCGAACCCAAATAAATTTCTTTGTTTTTATCGCCCTTTTTTTGTGACTGATAAGTGCAAACAACGTCATCTGGAACTTTTCTTTCACTTATAAGTCTACATTTAGGCTGAATTACAATTCTCTTTCTTCTATCAAAGGTTCCTTCCTCAGGTGCATATGTTCTTCCCTTAGATTTAGGCAATGATTCAGCAAGCGCTGGGATAATAAAAATCAATAAAATAAATAAATTAAGAGTTTTCCTCATCTGATTTCTCTTTTTTGTTCTTATTTTCTTGAATTTCTTTTTCTTCATCCGAACCTGGAATATAGGCGCTACCTTGAATTGATTTAGCAACAAATTTGTTCATGAGAACTTCAGATTTTTTGACATAATCAGTCAAATCTTTTTGGAGAATATTTTCTGCTTCCTCTTTAGTTTCTGCCTCAATTTCAGCTATTCCATCAATTATCCAGTGAACTTTAAATATCATTGATTCTCCTTATTTACATTAAAATATTTATCTTTTGTATAAATATCCCTTGCTTCTTGTTGGATCTCAATAATTTTATTTTTTTCAATTAGCTTTCCAACTCGATCTCTTATTTTCATGGCTTTATAAACTCCTGCACTTACAGATATAGAATACCATAAATATGATTTTTCAAAATCAATTTCTGGTGAAACTTTTTCATACCAATAGCCAAGTTTAAACGCAGAAATGTTGTTGTTATTGCTTACAAATTCTTTTTCAAGTATTTCTGGAATTTCTTTTGAGATATTAATAAGTTCATTCTCTTCTAATTTTTCTCCAATGGACTTGATTTTTTTTAAACATTTTTTATTTCCATTTAGGCTACATAACCATGTGTATTTTAAAGCCTTAGAGTAATCTTGAACTGTTCCTATTCCTTCTAAATACATATTTGATAGATTAAAAATCGAATCTTTATCACCTTTTTCTGCTAAATTAAAAAATACAATAAATGATTTTTCAAACTCACCTAATTCATAAAGTTTGACTCCACTTTTGTAGTAATCAATATCACTTAAGTTGCCTTCATCCTTCTGTTTATGATCCTTGGCCAGTAAAAGTAATGAACTTAAACAATAGATGATTATAACTAAGAAATTCTTCACCTACCTGCCATCATTATTAGTTGAAGATATAAAACTCTGAGTCGAAATTTTGAATTTGGTCTTTGTTCATAAACAACAATCCTTGGCCTATCAGAATTCGGCTTTTGGAATTCAATAGACATATCTTCAGGTAAATAAACTCCATTAAATTCAAGCGTTTTTTGTGGATCTTGTTCAAACTGTTCTTTAAAACTAGTGTCTATCCAAATTCTAGCTAGAACTCTTCCTAAAATATCAGGGAGATATTTTCTTACCTCTGATCTGTTTTTTAAATGATGAAGTTTCTGAGTAATATCAAGGGTATTAGTTTTTTCCTGATTTACGGTAATAACTTCATTTTGTTTTGCTTTTACAGGAAGATTTTCTTGTTTTTTTTTCATATGTATTTCTACTATATATCTAAATCATAAGTTAAAATAAATAATTTATTAAAGTTATTTTTAAATTAGTCGTAATAAAAATCATGAGTCAATCAAATATTTTAAAATTTCCTTCTTTAATTGAACAGAAAAAGGAAAAATTAACAATTATTAGAGACGAAATTGAAAAGCTTTTAACCGCTTATGCTATCAATGAAAGAGATCTTTGGGCAGTATCACTTGCTGCAGGAAGGTTTGCTTCTATCAATTTAAGTAGGATTGAAGGAGAAACTGATACTATAGATTTTTTCAAAAATTGTATTGAAACTCAAAATAAATTTGAATCAGCCAGAAATTCTTCCGACATTTCCTGAAATTTGAGCCCCAGTGTCAACAGATAATGAGTTAGTTTTCAACTTTCCATCAATAACTCCGCTATTTGAAACCTCAAGAAGATCTGCTGTAACATCACCATCGACCTTTCCTTCGACCTTAAGGTGCTCAGCATTAATATTACCATTGAAAAAAGCAGAATCTTCAATTATCACTGATTTTGCTACCACATTACCTTTAAAAGTTCCAGCAATGACCACTTGACCATCTTTTGATTCTAAAAATCCTTCCATTAAAAGTTCTCTATTTATATATGTGATATCGCTCATAATTTAATCTTCGTTGTTTGAGTTCTTGTTTCTTAACTTATTTTCGTCCCAATTATGAATTATTTTACAATTTAATGCTGCTCCTCTATCCATTTGAAGAGATTTATAGTTAATTTCACCTGTAATAACAGATGAATCAGTTAACCAAACAGAGTCAGCTTTTATCTTACCTTGATAATTTCCAGAAATGACAACCAATTCTGAAATAATTGATCCCTCTAATGAGGCGGACCTTCCTAGAGTAACCTTTTCTGATTTGATATCTGCTTCAACCCTTCCATTAATCTCAATCGTTGAGGCATTAGTAATTTTTCCTTTGAAAATAGCTCCTTTGCCTATAATTGATTGATTATCTGCCATTATTAACTTCCTTTAGCTTTTTTTGATTGTTTACTAGACTTTTTCTTTTCTGAGCTTTTGTCTTCAATTCTTTTTTCAAGTCCTCTAAATAGATTAATTTGAAGGTTTGCACCTGGTCGAGCACTTAAACTATTATAATACATATTACCAACAATATTTGCGGCAGATTCAAAAGCTAATGATTCTGCAATAACATCGCCTTCAAAATTTCCACCGATTATGCATTCAATAGCTTTAATGTTGCCTTTTTGATTTCCTTCAGCAGAAATGTGCACGTGTTCGCACTCTATATTACCTTTAACAATACCTTTTAAGACTAACTTTCCGCTACATTTAATGTTACCATTGATCTGCATCTCAGTGCCTATAACACTAGAAGAAGTTGATGCTTTTGCTGGTTTATTAGAATCTCTCGAAAACATCTTTACATTATTGCAATAATTTTGCCAAGTTAATAGATTTAAGAAATTTAATAATTATCATAAAAAAAAATAAAAAAAAAGTTTTTATTATTTAATTTTGGCTTACTAAATGCATTAATTTCCTTTTAATTTTAATAAATATAATTTAATCTACTAAAATGACAGAACAAGTAATTGATATTAGAGATAGGATCGAGAAGATGAGGAACCAAATGACAGTACCAGGTCAACAAAGTACAGTTCAGAATAAAAAAGTAGATTTCGACAAAAATACTTCTAATCGCTCAACTAATACAAAAAATAGAGAATCTGAATCAGGCAATCAAAATGAAGATATAAAAGTTGCAAATGAAAACAAATTAACATCAAAAAATGATGAAATCTTAAATAAATCAACACTCACTGATAAAAATTTGCTATCGAGTAAGATTTATAAAAATTTAAACTCTGAAAAAATTAATAATGATCAAAAATTTGAATTTAACGAATCAATTAATGATGCTTCAAAAGCTAAACCTAATTATAAGAAATACGAAGACTATCAAAATGATAGGATTAAAGATGAAAATAAACAATCTATAAAGTTTGAAGATAAACAGTCTTTTCCTCAATTTAGTCTCAATGTTAGTAATCCCGTATCTTGGAAACTAATGTTACTTATTATGCTTATGCAACTTTTAACAAATATGATGTTGGTTGTTGTACTTTATCTTAAGTAGTTAAAAATGGAGAAATTATTAAACAGATTCTCCTTTGCTAGTCTAAAATCCTATTTTCTTGGCAACCTAAAATCCAGTACTAGATTTGGTGAAGCTAGTGTATTTTCAAAAAATCTAAGCGCTTTTTCAAAAAATATAAAGTTGCTCCTTAAAGAGAGAAGATTTTTGTATTTTACAAAAAGGGGGCCAATTGAGGTTGTTTTTAATTTAAAACATTACATATCGGCATTTATTTTATTTTTAATTTTTATCTTTAAAATCCTTCAATTAGTTTTTTTTGGTATTTCTTCATTTTTTTCTTATTTGGTTTATCAAAATAGTGAAATAACAAAACAAACTTTTACAGAATCAGAAATAAAAACCCTCAAGGATATTGCAAAAGGAAAAACATTAACAGAGCAAGACCTTAATTCGGAAAAAGTTGAGATAATTATAAGTAAAGATCAAGAAATAAATGTTAAAAGAGAGGAATCTGAGAGAATACAAGAAAAATTAAAAGAAAAACTATTAAATCTCAAAAGAATGTTGGGAAACATTAAAATAAGTTTACCCGACGATTTCAAACATTCTGATCAAGTCAAATTTGAACAATTTTCTGAAATTGCAAGTCCCGAAATGATTGCCATGGAACATACCGTTCAGAATAAAACTCAAAACCTTAGTTCATCAGAACCTAAGAAAGAGGTTTTTAAGTACCGTAAATTACCAGTAGTACCTTTTGTAGCTCCAAGAACAAAGAAACTGAAAATCATAAATTTTACTAAGAAAATAGATTCAGAAATTTTTCAACTTTTAAAAGTTTTTGAACAATTAAACCTTCAACCTGATAAATTAGATATTCATAGAATTAATAATTTATTAAATGAAAGTATTACCATTGGTCAAAATAATGAAGACTTATTAGATCATACTTCATTAAGATTTCAAATTTTGGAAGATCTCAAGGATGCTATAATTTATGTTCCCTTAAAACCACCAATGCAGTATTACTATGTTTCTAGTCCCTACGGATTCAGAATTCATCCAAAAAGTAAAAGGAAACAGATGCATCATGGAATTGATATGGCTGGCACATGGCAGGAAGAGGTGAGGGCTCCTGCTGACGGGTATGTTTCATTTTCTGGAAGAAATGGTTCCTTTGGCAAGACTATAAAAATTGTTCATAAACATGGAGTAACTACTCTATACGGACATTTGCACAAACTGAATGTTAAAAAAGGAGCTATTGTAACAGAGGGACAGGTAATTGGAAAAATGGGTGCAACTGGGAGAGCTGTTGGAGCACACTTACATTATGAAATAAAAATAAATGGTAAATCTATTAACCCCTATAACTTTATCTCAGTTGGTAGGGAATTACTGAGTAGTTCAATTCTTAAGAAATAAAATTATTTGGCATTTAAATTGCTATTGTAACTTGTGATCAAGTTATCAATATATGTATTTTTTTTATTTTCTTTTAATTTTTCGTTGTCTCAGGAAATAAATAATTGTAATCATCTTACTGAAAAGTATGGAAAAAAATTCAATCTTCCAAATAAGCTATTAACTTCCATTGCTCTAGTTGAATCAGGTTTAAAAAAAGACAAGGATAGTTTCAAGTCATGGCCATGGACTTTAAACGTGTCAGGCAAATCATTATATTTTGACAGTAAAGAAGAAACTCTTAGTTATCTAAAAAAAAATCTGAATACAAGAAAAAGTATTGATGTGGGCTGCATGCAAATAAATACAAGATACCATTTAAAAAATTTTCGTAGTTTAGAACAATTAATTGAACCTGAGGAAAATGTAAAATATGCAGCTAGTTTTTTGTCAGGTTTACATAAAAGGTATAAATCATGGAATGAGGCTATATCAAGATATCATTCTTCAATTCCAAAAAAAAAAGAATTGTATTTAAGGAAAGTTTATTCATATTGGAACAATTTGAGACAAAAAAAAATATTAATTTATTCCAATAAAAACAACAATGATGCAGAAAAAATAAAACACTTTAGAGAAATACTAAGGAAAGAAAAGATTTAGTTTCTTTGTTTTGGCAGAAAAATTGCACATCCTTCTATAAAAGGAGCTTATAATGAATAAAGAATTAAAATATAATGACCTCGATAATCACATGTCAGGTTTGAACACTGTTATTAAAATATCCCATTACGATAAAGACAAACATGTAAAAACAGATGTATATCCTATTTCACATTTTCTTAATAATAGATTAAAAGATATCAAGACTGTTAGATATTCATAAAAATATCTAATTATTGTTTTTTAGCAAAATTCTAAAATCGTTACTGATACTAAAGATTCATATTTTGAATCTTCATAATCTTTCTTCTAACAGACGAGGCTGGTATGTTTAAAAGTTCCCTGTACTTTGCGACTGTTCTTCTTGCTAATTCAATTCCTTCTCCTTGAAGTTTTTCAACAAGCATTTCATCGCTTAGAGGGTTGTTTAACGGTTCGTTACTAATTAATTTTCTAAGAGATTCTCTCACTGATTCCGCGGAGTGTGTTTCTCCCTTTTTAGTACTATTAATAGAAGCACTAAAAAATAATTTCATTTCAAGAATGCCTCTAGGCGTTAACATTAATTTATCTGAAGTAACTCTACTTACAGTACTTTCGTGCATTTCAATTTTTTTTGCAACATCTTTTAGCACCATTGGTTTAAGATACTTTTTTCCTTTTTCAAAAAATAGTTTTTGTTGATTAACAATTTCTGAGCTAATTTTCAGCGTGGTGACGTTTCTTTGTTGAATAGCTTTAAGTAACCATCTAGCTGATGTCAGAGATTCATTTATGAATTTTTTATCTGAATCTTTGCATTCTAGTGCCTCAATTTCTTTAACATAATCCTCATTGATAGTAATTTTTGGCAAGGTGCTTTCATTCAATTCAACGGACCAGTTTTCATTATTTTTTGTCACAATTACGTCTGGGTGAAAAATATTTTCACTCTCACTTGAATATTTTTTTCCAGGTTTTGGATCCAGAGATCTGATTAATTTAAGTTCCTCTTTTAAATCTTGTTCTTTGAGGTCGGTGAGTTTTTGCAAAGCTTTAATATTTCCACTTCCAAGAAGCTCTAGGTTATCGATAATTATTTCATTTTCTTTTTTAAGCAATTCATCGTTATCAAGTTGAATTTTGAGACATTCTTTCAGATTTCTTGCAAACACACCATTTGGCTCAAATGACTGCATTCTAATCAGTATGGATTCAATTTGTTCAACTGAATAATTACTAAATTCTGAAATACTTTCTAAATTCTCGGTAATCCATCCATTTTCATCAATATAGTCTATCAATATTGAAGATATTAATTTATCGGTTTTATCATTAAATTCTAAACTTGCTTGGCTTTGTAGAATGGATTTTAATGATATCTTATTACTTTGTGTCTGTTCAATTATGCTTCCAGCATCAGAACTTTCAATTGAAGTATTTTTTCTCGAATAATCTGATGATATATCAATATCCCATCGATTTTCATAATCATCATTTCTTGGTTCGTCAGATAGAGATTCTCCATTTTCAAAAGATTCGTCAATTTCTTTAGTTTGTTCATTTTGCAAATTTTCATTGTTGTCTAATTCAATATTTTCATTTTCTAGAAAAGGATTTTCTTCCAGTTCTTTATTAACTAAATTAGTTAATTCTAGATTATTTAATTGAAGCAATTTTATTGCTTGCTGAAGTTGTGGTGTCATAACCAAAGATTGACTTTGCTTTAATTTGAGGTTCTGTGAAATTTGCATAATTAAATCCTTTCATTGTTATTTCACAATTTTTTTATCAAAATTGCAAAACTTTAATTTGACACTTGTTTAAGGTCAGAAATTTGACAAACTCTTATTGAATTAGTAATTAACGAAAAAATAGTTTTTTTTAAAAAAAATCCTAATATTCTGGAAAATTTTAGTATTTATTCTATGATTAAATAAGATGATTAAAATTTTATCTTTATTATCTATAACTTCTGTTTTTTTTATTGTTTTTATAAATGTTAAAAATTTGACACCAGTAAATGAAAATTTTACTAAACAAATTTATTCAGATAAAATACAAAGTAAAAAGTTTAATGTCCTAGAAAAGAATCAAATTGACAAAATTGAAGAGGAAATATTACAAAAAAAAAATAAAAATTTGATAGATTCCAAAGAAAAAATAGTTGAAGAACAGACAGAAATTCTAGATAAAAGTATTAGTAATCCTAATCATAAAGAAGAGGCTAATTCTAGTGATGAAAAGGAATATAAGTCAAATCAACCTACAAATAAGAAACTTACAAATTCTAAAGTTGATAAAGTAGAAAATGAATTATCAACTGATAAGTTAGCTAAATTGAATGAAAGGATTATAACGATACAATTTGGAGCCTTTTCAAAAATGACAAATGCTGAGAGTCATATGAAAAAAGTATCTGAAGCTGTGTCAAAAGAATTTCCTGAATTTAAAAATAATTTGAAAATTTTAGAGGAGAATAAACTTTTTAAGATATTAATGCTTACTGAATCTGATTTAAAAGCCAAATCAATATGTGATTACTCTAAATCAAAAAAAATAAGTTGTCTGGTTTTAATTAAGTGAAAAATTGTAGAGTATGTACATTTATAAGATTCTTTATAATTTTTATTCTTCTTATAATTGTTATAAGTCAATTATTTAAAGATAAACTAGAATATTTGTCTTTTATAAACCCATGGAATGCAGTTAAATTAATTTTTATTTCAGGTTTTATTCTCTTTATTATTAAATATCTTGAGTACAAGAAAAATAAAGATTAGCGATCTTTGACAAATCTAACATAAAGTTCTTTTTCAGGTACAAATCTTCCATAAGAATGTCCAGTAAAGAAATTAACTGACCAGAAAAATTTAGGTGACCACCAATTTCTTTGTGAAGTCCAAAAAGGTTCAGCAGGTGTGTTGGGGAAAAGTTTTTTATTAATTTTAGGCCCCTCACATTGTTTGCATATTATACTCTCAAGCTCTTTTCTATTAGGTAGTCTCCAATTCCCCTCAACTTGTTCATTAAGTTGTTTGTTTGCTTCGTCTATTGAGTTATAGTCAAGTTTTACGGCATTTCCAATACATGTGTTCTTCTGATCACTCCACTGTTGACCTGTTGAACATTTGAGCCAGTCGATTTTATTTCTTAGATCAATTACATAAAACCCTTTGTCAACATAATTAGATGCAAAAACTTTATCAAAGAATATAATAAAAATTAATAGAATAAATTGATGTTTGATCATATGTGTATAATACAACAAAAATTAATTTTATGAAAAACTTTTGTATTTTGGTATTAAAGTTGCAGAATATATAGCAGAATATTAATTTAATAATAATGTTAATGGAAAAATAAATGGATTTAGCTACTTTAATTGGATTTCTTGGTACAATAGGTATGATCGCTGGTGCGATGATATCCGCTGGAGGCTTAGGATCTTACATTGATGTTCCTTCAATTTTAATCGTTTTTGGTGGTTCCTTTTTTGCCGTCATGTATACAGCTCCGTTACCTGTTTACCTTGGTTCTTTTGGAGCTTTTGGCAAGGCCTTTAAACCGCCAGTAAAAAAAATGGATGAACTTATTGAGAGGATTGTAGAGTTAGCAGGTATTGCAAGAAAAGACGGAATGATGGCATTAGAAGGTCAAGAG
>MDSZ01219932.1_pt1 | contig 38580 bp, 37 predicted proteins | sample 811201 | NCBI WGS metagenome assembly MDSZ01 (sample SAMN05326647, study PRJNA326480) | marine metagenome | isolation source: seawater | place: Indian Ocean: North | collected 2010
CCTTTAGATATTTCTAAATCAATTGTGTCGTCTTTAATACCAACTATTTTTCCCATGATTCCGTTTGAAACTACAACTTCAGTGCCATTTGTTAATGAATCAATAAGCTTATTATGTTCTTTTGCTCTTTTATTTTGAGGTCTAATAATCATAAAGTACATAATTACAAAAAATATACCAATCATTATTAGCATACTCATGCCTCCTCCAGATTGTGGAGTTTGAGCATATGCATTATTAATAATATTCATTTCTATTTCCCCTTAATTACTTAAATTTCTTGATTCTGTGAATTATAAAACTCTCTTACAAAATCTTCTAGTTTATTAAATTTTATAGAACTTCTTAGCTCTTCCATTAATTTTTGATAATAATGTAAATTATGAATGGTATTTAACCTTAATCCAAGTATTTCTTTGCAAGAATCTAAATGTCTTAAATATGATCTTGAAAAATTAAGACATGTATAGCAGGAGCAAGATTCGTCAATTGGCTTCATATCATCTTTATATCTGCTATTTCTTAATTTTAGTATCCCGTTTTTGGTATAAAGAAAACCAGTTCTTGCATTTCTCGTGGGTATGACGCAATCAAACATATCAACACCTCTTAATACTGCTTCAACGATATCCTCTGGAGTTCCCACTCCCATCAAATATCTTGGTTTATCAACAGGCATTTTATGTGCGATATTATCTAGAACTGAATTTCTTTCATCAGACGTTTCACCAACAGAAAGCCCCCCGATTGCATATCCATCAAAACCTATATCTAATAAACCGGATAAGGATTTATCTCTTAAATCATCATAAACTCCCCCTTGAATAATTCCGAACAAATTACTTTTTGATTGTGTTATTGCTTCCTTTGAGTTTTTCCCCCAAATTAAAGAAAGCTCAAGAGATTTTTCAGTAGTTGTTTTGTCTGCAGGGTACGGAGTGCATTCGTCAAACTGCATTATTATGTCTGCACCAAATTGCTCTTGAAGCCAAATGGACTTCTTTGAATCCAAAAAGACTTTTTCACCATCTATCGGGGAAGAAAAATATACTCCTTCCTTCGTAATTTTTCTTAATTTAGATAAACTAAAAACCTGATATCCACCAGAATCAGTAATGATTGATCCATGCCAATTCATAAATTTATGAATACCACCGTGCTTTGAAATTATTTCAACACCTGGTCTCAACATTAAATGAAATGTATTTGCTAGAATAATTCTATAACCAAAATCATAAACTTCTGAGCTAGACATTGCTTTAACAGAAGCAGCAGTACCAACTGGCATAAAGCATGGTGTGTGAATAATATTTCCATTAAGCTCTAGTAATCCTAGTCGTGCTTTCTTGTGAAAATTCTTTACATTAAAATCTAACATTACACAGAAAATATATTTATTTATAATATTTTTTTAATTAATTTTTTTATTTTTTTCAATAATTATTTTTCTATAAAAGTTCTTAGATATCCTTTACATTATCTTATTATACAATTTATAAAAATGAAATTGATGAAACTATAAACTCATCTACAAAAAAATTATTATCTATAATTTTTTCTATACTTGTATCACATAAGATTTTATCATAAATACTATTCCCATAAATATCAGATATTATACAACCAGCATTATTGGCAATATGAAATCCAGCAGCTACATCCCATAATTTGATTTTTGCTCTTCTAATATAAGCATCAGCTATATTTTGCGATACGTAGCAAAATTTTATTGAGCTACTAATGTTAACAATATTATAGTTGAGATCATGATTTTCTAAATATAATTTAATTTTTATAAGTTCTTCTTTCCTATTTGTTGCAAGAATTTTTAATTTTCTATTTTGATCTGATAATATTTTACAATTTATAACTTTTTTTCTGAATGAATTATTGATTTTTTGTACTAAGTAGGTTTTTTTTTCATTTGCCATCATCATAAGATTAAGAGCAGGTGCATATATTATGCTAAATAAAAAAGAGTTATTCACTATTAAAGATATATTAACAGTATAATATTTTTGACCACTGATATATTCCTTTGTTCCATCAATAGGATCAATGATAAAAAATGTTTTTTCTTTAAGCGCAGCTAATTGATTTTTATTTTCATCTTCCTCCGTAAAAACTTTTATATTTGGATAGTTTTTGCTTAAGAAATTTAATAAAATTTTATTTACTAAAATATCGGCTTTGCTTATAAATGACCCATCATCTTTTTTATTAAATTGATTTTTTAGCTCAGTTTGTTTTTTTAAAGCAATGTGTCCTGCTTCAAAAACTGTATTGATTATTTTTTCTTCGCTAATTTTCTCAGAATAATTTTTATAATTTCCTTCATTAATATTGATTATATCGGACATATTAAATCCACAATGTTAAAATAAATCTATTATAATAGGATTAATTAAAGTAACATCTAAATTTATAACCAAAAGTTAAGTATTTTAATAATATATATATAGTATCCTAAATTTCTTACTAAGGAAATATAATGAAAAAAGTTTTAATATGCGGTGCAACGGGCTTTATTGGAAAAAATTTTATTTTTGATTTATCAAAAAATAAGAACTATGAAATCCATGCTGTCCGATTTAAAAAATCGGCATATAAATTACCGTCAAACGTAAAATGGCATAAAACTGACTTGAGAAATCCAACATCAGTGAATAAATTGGTTAAGGGAATGGATATTATAATACAAGCAGCTGCAACAACTTCTGGTTCAAAGGATATTGTTTCCTCGCCCCATATCCACGTAACTGATAATGCAGTCATGAATTCATATATTTTTAGAGCTGCTCATGAGCACAAAGTGAAGCATTTAATTTTTACAAGTTGCACGGTTATGTACCCATCTTCGAAAAAACCTACAAAAGAAAATAGTTTTAATGGAGAAATAATTGACAAATACAAAGGCGTTGGTGAGACAAAAGTTTACATTGAGAAGTTAGCTAAATTTTATTCGATGGTGGGAGATACAAAATATACAATCATTAGACATTCAAATATTTATGGACCATATGATAAATTTGATCTTGAGAAAAGTCATGTTTTTGGAGCTACCATCACAAAAGTTATGAATGCAAAAAATGAAATAGAGGTTTGGGGAGGTGGTAAAGAAATACGAGACTTTTTATACGTCGAAGATCTAGTAGACTTTGTAAAGAAAGCTATAAGAAAACAAAAATCGGCTTATGAAATCTACAATTGCGGTTCAGGCAAACCAATAACAATAAAAGACCTGTGTAAGTTAATTATTCAAATATCTAAAAAAAATATCAAAATCAAGTTTAATAAAAATAAACCAACAATACCATTTAATTTGTATCTTAATTGCGATAAAGCAAAAAAAGAACTTAATTGGATACCAAAAACAGATATAAGTTTAGGAATAAAAAATACAATAGAATGGTGGAAAAATAATGTTTAAATATCATAAAATATTTAAATTACTTCTATAACTCGAAAATTATTTTTAAAATTATATAAAGCGTAATAAAATAACATTTTAAAATGAATAAGCTTTTAAAAAGAAATTTAAAAAAAATTAGAAATAATATTAGGTTTTATCCACATAGGGGAAAAAAAGTATGTTTGATTGCAACAATGCCAAAGTCAGGCACCTGGCTTTGCCAGTATTTTTTTTGGGCTCTTAACAGAAGCATTAAATTTAATGTTCTTAATTTTGAAGACTGTGATTTTAATAAGATTAAAGTTGGAAATTTTTTACCTTTTAATAATTCCTCAATATTCATAGGACATGCTACTTGTCCAGGATACGAATTTGAAAATAGGGATCAATTAATGGATAAATGGAAGAAGCTTAAATTTTGGAACTCGGGATACAACTGGGTTAATCATGAAATAAATAAAGCTTATTATCCGATTTTTAATAAAGAAGTAAAAATTCTATATATATATAGAGAGCCACTATCTCAAATTTTCTCATTATATAATTATTGTAAAGATCATAAAGATCTAATTCATAAGAAATTTTCATCAGTACCACTAATTGATTTTTACACAAAAGTATCGGCTGTTGACTCTTATATAAAGCAGTATCACACTTTTAAATACATGAGTAATCGATATCCAAATAATGTATATATGATGAAATACGAAAATTTGATATCAGATCCAACAAAATATTTTTCAGAAGCATGTGAATTATTTAATATTATGAGCTCAAATTATTCAATTAAAAATAATATAAAAGCAGCAATTGATTTTGTAAGTATTGATAATCTTAAGAGTATAGAAAAAAAAACCAGTCGGTCTCTTGCAAACGATGGTAGCAGGCAATCGCATATTCAGGGGAAAAAATATGGAAAATTTTCAGATTTTTTAAATGAGAGCGATTATAAGCTAATAGATAAAAATCTTAATATTTTAGAATATAACCTTGACAACTTTAAAATTTAAATTGCATGGAAGATAAAAATAAAAGTAAAAAAAACTGGACAATTATAAGTAGAGAAAAAGTATATGACGGCAGTCCTTTTATAAATATATTCAAAGATAAAATTGCATTACCAAATGGAAAGATTATTGACGATTACCATCGTATCGAGATTGATGATGCTGTAATGCTAATTGTAGAAAATGAAAGAGAAGAAATAATGGTATACAGTGAGTACCGTCATGGTATTGGTGAAGAATCATACACATTTCCTGCAGGAGCAATAGAAAACGGTGAAGCGCCTGAGGATGCAGCGCAGAGAGAACTTCTTGAAGAAACCGGTTACAAATCAAATTATAGTATGGAAATTAAGAATTTTGTTGTAAGTGGGAGTTATATGTTCAGTAACCTTTATTACATACACATGCAAAATATAAAAAAAGTTTCAGATCCATCATCAAAAGATATGGAAAATCCCAGCTTACAATGGCTAAGTTACAAACAAGTCCAAGACGCGCTAGAAAATAATAAATTTAGAGGTTTGACTTATGCATCTGCTGCATTGTTATGGCTTTTAAAAAAAAAGTAAATTAGGTCCATGGCCATGTACATGCTTTACAAGCATCTGGGGTGGGATTTTCTCTTAGTGTATCATTTCTAAATTTAACGAATGTTGGATCAAGAAAATGATCAAAAATATCTTGTCCATCATATAGGTTTCCCATTATATAATCTTTATGATGTTCTCTATCGGTTGTTAAGTTACAACAAGGCTTAATATTTCCAAGATAATCTATATGAAGTTCTGTGGATGGAGCAAAACAAGGACGAACCCTATCAATTCTTTTTAAGTTTGAAGAAAACGGGACAACACCACCTCTGTCAAAGCCTGTATCACCATAGTCTAGGCCAAAAACCTCGATGTTAATATCTTTATGTACTAACTTAGCACTCAAGTGTCTTCTGGTTTTATCAGATTCAATTTTTAATAAATCTATTTTACACTTTGTTCGTTTTGATATTTTTTCTAGGGTTTTTTTCATTTCATCTTTTTCGAAATGTCCATGCTTTGGTCCATACAAAGATAATTTTATATATGAAACTTTATATTTTGCTAATAAATTAAGAACTTTTTCGTTCAAATAATCGCCGTTAGTGGTTAATTTAATTTCTACATTTTTCAACTTTTTTGAAGTTTCCTCAAGAATTGAATATATAACTTTGTCTGATAAAGGTTCATTGTATTCATGAAATGACATCGCTCCTGAGAAATCTATACTAGCTAAATCATCTAAGATTTTAGAGATAACATTTCTGTCGAGATATTTATTTTCATCGAGTCTCTTTAGATCGGAATTTGGGCAAAAATAACACTTTCTATTACAATAAGAGAAAGGTTCAATATATACATGTTTTATGCTTTTTTTAAATATAAACTTCTGAAAGTCTTTCTTAGATAATATTTTTTTTCTAAAAAAATTTGTTACTTTATTATATTTATTTTCCCAATTAATAACTTGCCTATTTGGCATTTCGCTATTCCATGACTCTATATAACCGCTTATAGTTCTATTTTTAACTTTAGTCATAGCAATTGGTAATATTTTTTTCATACTGGGTTAATTCCAAAGGTATTTTTTAACATTATAATATGATACTTTATTATGTAAAATTCTTACACAAAAAAATTAATTTTATTCAAAATATATGAAAAAAATATGGATTACAGCCTCCGAAGGAATGGTCGGAAACTCTTTAATTAGAAGATTAAAGAATGATAATAATTATATGGTAATTTCTACAAATAGAAAAGATCTCGATCAAACAATTCAAATTAATGTGGACAAATGGCTAAAATCACATTCACCAGATTATATAATCATTTGTTCATCTTTAGTTGGAGGTATTCATTATAATGATAGTGCTTCTGCAGAAATTTTGTATATAAATTCTCAAATTTGTTTAAACATTATAAATTCCGCTTTCAAAAATAATTGTAGAAACTTAGTTTTTCTTGGAGCAAGTTGTATGTATCCAAAAAATTCAAATCAACCTTTTGAGGAAAAATCACTAATGACAGGAAAAATAGAGGAAACAAATTTAGGATATGGATTGTCAAAGATTTTAGGAGCAAATATGGTAAAGCTCTATAACAAACAATATGGTACCTCATATAAATGCATTATTCCTGCAGCAAGTTATGGACCAGGGGATTGTTTTGACGATAATAAAAATCATGTCATACCAGCATTAATAAATAAAATTCATGACGCAAAAATAAATGATAAGCCCCATATCGATGTGTGGGGAAGTGGTAACGCAATGAGAGAATTTATTCATGTTGATGATATGGCTGATGGCATAGTTTCTATAATGGAAAATTCAGAAAATGAATCTGTGATAAATTTAGGTTCAGGAGAAGAAGTATCAATAAAAGAATTAGTAAATATTTTATGCGCAATTATTAACTATAATGGAAATATACATTATGATGCTTCAAAACCAGAAGGTGTTAAAAGAAAATTACTAGATTCATCTAAAATAAAAAAAATAGGGTGGTCACCAAAGATTTCTTTAGAAGAGGGGCTTACCAAAATGTATGAAGACTATAAAATTAATATCAAATGAAAAAAGAAAATATAACTATTACACTTTTACTCCCTACTTTTAATGAGATAGATGGTTTTAGAAATATTTTCCCTAAAGTAAATAAAGAACTTTTTGACGATATATTGGTGGTCGACGGAGGTTCGAAAGATGGTACAGTGGAGTATGCATTTAAAAATAACATTAGAATAATGACGCAGCTAAGAAGTGGCTTGAGTGAGGCTGTAATCGATGCAATTGACACGATAAAAACTGATTATGTAATTGAATTTAGTATGGATGGAAATTGTCTGCCAGAATTACTGGAACCATTAGTTTCTGAGCTAAAAAATGATAATGATATGGTGATTGTTTCAAGATATCTTCCACCTGCAAAATCATATGATGATAATTTTATTACTGCTATAGGTAATTATTTCTTTTCAACCATAATTAATGCGATGGGGAAACCAAAAATCACAGATTCCTTAGGTATGTATCGAGGCTTCAAAGTTTCAATTGTAGATTATCCTGAATTTAGAAAATTTTTAATTGGTCCTGTTTTTGAACCATTAACGTCAATGGTGGCATGCTCAAGAAATTTAAAAGTTAAGGAAATTGCCGGTGACGAACCTCTTAGATTAGGTGGTCAAAGTAAAATGAGGGTGATATATAATGGTAGTTGTATACTTCTTGCGGTTATTCGGATATATATTTTTAAGTTTTTTAAGATAATAATTTGATTTACTCATTAGTAATCTCTACATAATCCTGTTTTAATTTAAAATTAAAACCATATTTATTGACATTTGTTTCGTTGTTTTTTAATTCAATAGCTGGGATATTTAAACCATGCCATGGGCAGACTTTTGCATTACCTGATATAGGACAGTTTTCAAGAGATCCGCCTTGGTGTGGACAAACACCTGGCCAAATAAGTAATTCATGATCAGATTTTTTATTAAATATAAATAAATTTTCCTCGGCATACACTGAATGGTCTTCATCTAATGGAAGTTCTACTAGTGGCTTTTTAAATGGCTTATTCATTTTAGGATAAATCACATTTAAATTCATATTATTAGAGCTTATATAATTTGGTTGATTGTCTATGAATTCATATCCAGTTTTCCTAAGACTTGCACGTTGATTTCTAATTATAAAATCTTCATCTTGAAGTTTATTATGAAGTTTTAGAAGCATTTTAAATAATACTTTATGAAAAGGTTTAAAAATCCAGTGTGATGATATAAACCAATCAACATTCATCCTTGTTTCATACTCCGACAAATATTTTAATCCCAATTTCGTCTCAATAAATATTATACCAAGTAAATTAATAGTCTGTGAGAATAAACCTTTACCAATATAAAAATCATTTACATGAAGTATAATTGGTAGATTCTTCCAAAAAGTTAAAGATGTTGCGCTGTTCTTTGTATAATGTAATCTTAAGTTTTTATTATATGTATCATGTATAAAAGGTCTATGCGCATGGTCCATATGATTCCATTCCAGGTCTTCTAAAGTTCCAGGTACATCCAGCGAGGCTGATTGTTTAGAGGTTACAAAGCTTTTTGAAAATTTTTTTATTTTATTTGAATAATTTCTTTCCAAATTTTTATCCATTTTTCTTTATCACCATTTCAATAGAATATTCACCATTACTATGAATATTAGGATCTTTAATAGTACATCCCTCACTACAAACTTTTGCATAAACAATTTGATAATTTGAAATGCATTTATCTATTAACGATGTAAGACCTAAAGTATCAGGTGGGTCATCTTCATTTATAGTAAAAAAATATTTATGGTCCAAACTAAATCTTGATGGAAGTTTTTTTTTCTTTTCATATAAATCCCTATCTGGAACGTAAAGTATTAAAAATCCATTGTTATCTAAAATTTTCCACCAATTTGTTAAAGCTAACTGGGGATTTTCAAGATGCTCTAATAAATGAGAAGAGTAGATATAATTAAATTTTTTGGATATATGCTTATTGATATAATGAGCATCGCCATTTTCTATATCCCAGGTTTCACAATTATCTGTTATAGGATCACCACCATAGCCGATGTCAATACCTTTACCAGTACAGTAAAGATCAAAAAAATTTTCTTTTATCCTCCTATTTTTAGCAACGGATGTTTCTTTTTCAACAGATGCTCTTTTTATAAATTTATATCGAAATTTATTAATTAAATAATATGCAGAAGGAATCCATTTTAATATAAAATATGGAAAGAATTTCCTCACAAATTTAGTTATTTGGTTTTCAATATTCACTGTAATTACTTAAAGTATATTTTTTTGGGGGCTTTCCAAGCATTATAAAAGAAATTCCGCAAATTAAAGCAACAAAAGTAAATAATAAGCGAAACGTAATAAAAAATATAGTACCAAATGTCAAAACCTCATAAGTAGGATTATCTAAAAAAAGTATTGTAAAGTAATTATAAACACTTTCACCTATGCCAAGACCACCGGGGGTTATAGGAATAGTATTTGAGATCATACTTAAACCTCCAACTATTATAGATTCAAAAAAATTTAATACATTTAGATCAAGAATTAATGACATAAAATAGAATGTTGATAAAAATAGAGTGTGATTTATCACAGATATTATCCAACACTTAAATAAAGTAAGTTTTTTGTTCTTGTATGTATAAATTATTTTTAAAATGTTAAGTATGATTTCTTTTACTCTAAGAAATTTTTTTGTTTTTAAAGAGCTAATTCCATGGAATATTAAGTCTTTAAAAAAATATAATAGAATAATTAATAGCAATATGAGAAAAAAAATGCTATAGATCAAAAAAAATAAATTGAATATTGCTTGATTATTTAAAGCTTTATCAAATAAAAATATACTTAAGAACATTGTTAGAAATAATAATGCATGTAGTCCAATAATTCGCGAAATTAGAACAGTTAAGATTGATGATGATCTTTGATTTTTCTCTGTATATTGGTATAAGTAAACACATTTAACTATATCACCACCGGAACCGCCTGGCATAAATATATTAAAAAAAACACCTGTCGTATATATTTGAAATGAAGACCTAAAAGATATATCGTAACCTGCATCTTTAAGTAAAAGCCACCACCCATAATTCGCAATTGGCAAAGTGAGAACTATGATAAGTAAAACCAATAGAACTTGATAATTAAGAATATTAGGTAATTCTTTAAAATCTATGATCTTAAATTCTAACATTACAAAAATTAAAATTGTTACAACTATAATTTTTAGTAGGGTTTTAAAAAATTTGTTCATTATGATTATTATTTATAGAATAAGAAAAAGGATCATTAATAAGATAACTATAATTTGGGATTGAGCCAATTCTAATCCAAGTTGCAAGCCGATAATTTTTGGCTATAGGTTTTCCGTAATGATAAGCAAAAGTATCAGCAATATATACTCCCCCTGCTTTGGTATCTAAAGAGATTTCATCATGAATATAATTTTTCCTATGTGAATATGGCGAAATGATTGTTGCACCATTTTTTGAATCTACATCAGTCCAATATATAAAAATTGTTATACCAATAAAATGATCATAATCTCTATGCGGTATTTGCGTATGATGCTTAGAATACTTATTTTTAAAAGACGCCACGGTAATGAGTGAATGTATAGGTGGAGTATAGCTAAAATAGGAATTGATAATTTCTTTAATTAAAGAACTATTACAAAATTTTTTAATAGGAGCACATTCCAACGAAATATTTGGATCAATACATCTTATAAACGGTTTATTCAAATCTTTATCTAATAAAAATCCGTCGTTAAAAAATTTTCCTTGTGTTGGAACTTGGTTTGAATAGAAAGGTTTATTTTCAAAATACTTATGAACATATTGAATATCTTCTTCACTAAATTGAATACTAAGATTTGTGTATCCCTTATCCTTAATTTCTTCCGCGTAGGGATTTTTTAAGTTTTTCAGTTCTTTTTTGCGATCTATTTTACATATTAATAAATCGTGTTGATTATATATGTGGGAGAATTCATCTCTAATTTCTGGGGAAGAATATCTTAATATTCCCCATCCAATACCTTTTTTTAAGATTGAACAAATCATACTTAAACGTTTTGTATCATTTTTTTTTACTATTTTTTTTAAATACAAGTAGAAGGGATAATTAAACAAGCCAATTAGAATAGAAAAAAATCCTATTACATGACTAAACGTATCAAACTTATATGTCAATCTATTTTTTACTAAAATAAAAAGACGGTAAAATTTATTCGGCTCTAACTTAGTTTTTATAAAACTCATTTAATTGTGTTATTATTTTACATCTATACTATAAATTAATTTGGTACCATATTACAGCAATATGCTTATAAATTTATTTAAATTTTCAATTTTACTCATTGCACCTTTAATTGCCATTTTATGGCATAGCAATAATAACATGCCGACATTAGCTGATGGAGCAACATATTTAAACGATGCAGTTTATGTGGCTAACTTTTGGCTTGATGGAAATATAAGTAAATTTCTCGAAACTTACTTTAGCTATAGAGGATGGAGACCAACTTCCTTTCCATCCTTTATTTCCCCTTTTCTGGTGGTAAGTGAGGGTAATATTTTATTTGCATCATCTCTTACTCATATATTATTTACAAGTCTTTCAACTTTTTTTATTTATAAAATTTTAAGATTAAATCGAGAGGTAATTGAATCAGCAATAATCGCAGCTTTTCTTTCTTTATCTGTATCGGTTTTTTTTGGCGGATTAGGAGTTCCACTTTTTTCAGAAATCGGATTAGTTCCCTTTATTTTGGGAACACTATATTATTTGATTAGTTCTGAATATTTTACGAAAAAGAAAGAGTCGCTTTTATTTGCTTTGATGTTTTTTTTAGCTTTCAGTATTAGACCTGCTCAAAGCTTAATGATACTTATACTTCCTATATTATTATATTTTGTATACAGTATTTCTAAAAACAAATTTTCTTTATATGAAGTATCAAGAATGCTTCTTCTAGTTGCTTCATCTGCGTTTATTTTGATTGCAAGTAGAGCCATACCATTACTTTTTTGGGAAGGAGAAAATAATACTATATATATGATAGATCCTCCTAAATCAGGAGATATTTTTTTAAATATTTTTTATCTCTTGTTAGTTTTAAACCTATTATCGATAGTTATCTTTTCGTTTTTGAAAAAAAACAAAAAAAAATCTCAAGAAAATTCATTATTCTTGAGTTTTTCTATCGCAATGGTTTTGATAGTATCTTATTGGTATCCATTCATGTCAGAACTATTCAATTGGATTTATGCAAATATTTTGGGCATCTTGTAAGTTTTTATGAAAAGCCATCGACAAGTATACTTTACTGGGCAAATAAAATTTTTGTTGATGGAGGTGGATTTCAATACACAATTATTGGGTTATTATTATTTATTTCTGTGGTATATGTAGTTTATAAAAAAATATTTTATTCCAATCAAGCCTTACAATCATATAAAGAAAAAAATATATCAAATTATATTCTTTTATCAGCAGCCCCTATACCAATATTATTGTTTTACTTTTCACCTCAAGATCATTTTAGGGTTATATCTTTACCAGTTCTTTTATTATGCATAGCAGTTATTTCATACTCTTTTTCATATCAAAATTTAAATAAATATTTAATGTTTATTTTAGTACCTGCTTTAATAATAAAAATTAGCGTATTTACATATAGCATTTATCAATTTGATAAAAATATGAATTTCAGTGCATTTCAAGGAGATAAGGTAGAATTTATACTTGGTGAAAATTTTCCAGCTCCTGTAACTTTGTCACCTCATCCTTTATATTCAATACTAGATGGAATTCAAAAATTTGTCGAGAAGGAAGAGAATCATAATATAAAAAGAATTGTTAAGCCTGTCAGTGGTTTTGAAAGAGTCGATACATTTATTATGAAAACTATAGCAAATTCTAAAAAATATGACTTTTACCTTAACATACCAATACCGAAAAAAAAGATGATCGAAAGAACATACGATGATCAAATGACAATTCTTGACAACTATGATGCACTATTTTTAACAAACCCTGCAGTTGTTGGATTACCATTATGGTCTGATGATACAGGCCCATATGTGTCAGACCTAAAATATTCTGAAAGAACTTCAAAAATGTATTTAGATATAATAAATGACAATCTACCTCAGATAATAAAAAGTAGAGTTAACCAAAGTTTGCGTTTTCATTTTTTAGTATCTTACTTATATATTAATAAAAAATTGGAAGAATATGGCTGGATTGAAAGACATTGTTTTAAATATGATTCATTTGATTTAAATTTAAAACCAATTAAAGAAAAAGGATGTATTTTTACCAAAGTGAGTAAATAAATTGTATATTTGGAAGTATTTTATTTTATCAATCCCCTTAGCTTTTTTTGCTTTATGGAGCTTTTCAAACACAACTATAACAGATGGGGATGGAGCAGCTTATTTAGATTATGCTCTATATGTAAGTTCTGCCTTTGAGCAAGGGAATTATTTTGAGTTTATCGAAAGATTTTTTACGTTCAGAGGTTGGAGGCCAAATATTTATCATTATTTTTATATACCAACTCTTGCTTTAACAGGGCAAAATTTATTCATAGCAACATTATTAAGTAGCTCTTTCTTCGTTATATTGTCTATAGCGCTTCTATATAAAATTTTTAGAATTTTTCTGAAAGAAATTGATTCAGCTTTATGTGCAGCTATTTGCGCATCATCCTGCTCTGTTCTGTTTGGTGGATGGGACTATCCGCTGTTTGCAGAAATTGCTTATGTCCCTTTTATGCTTGGTACCTTTTATTTTCTTTATAATTCGAATTTTTTTACAAACAAAAAAAATTCTTATTATTTTTCGTTATTCTTATTTTTAGTATTTGCTTTAAGACCAATGCAAGGATTAATAACACTGATATTCCCAATAATTTTTTATTTCTTATATTCAATGAATGCAAAGAAAATTTGTAGCTATGATGTTATAAAATCAACACTATATATTCTTTTTACTTTAAGCTTCTTATTTTTTATACATTTATTAATATTTTTATTTCAAGGTAATAGTTATACAATAATTAATCAAACAGGTGAAGACGGCATTAAAATATTTTTTATAGCTGCAATTTCAATTTTTATGTTAAATATAATATTTTATATTTTAAGCCGTAGAACAGACCTTAATAAGAATTTTGCTAAAAATTACATTTATAGAAGCTTCGTAATTTTTAGTACTCTTTTTATATTATTTTGGCTTCCATTTTTTCCTAACTTATATAGGTGGATTTTTAATGCTGGAATTGGAGCAAATGTAGATTTTATTGTTAAAACTTATAGTATTCTAGAAGAGTTTATTAGAATTTTTACCGATGGAGGTTTATTTTTATACGCGTCTGTTTCATCCTTATGCCTTCTGGTAATAACTTTAAATTATAAAAAATTTTTTAAATTAAATTTTATTGAAAATAATAAAAAAAATATTTTATTAATCTTATTTATCATATCGTTATTTTTGCCATTATTATTTTATTTATTAACACCTCAGGATAGATTTAGAGTTGTTTCATTGCCCATGTTACTTGCTGTGATTACAGGATTAATAATTTTTTCGACTTATTGTAACAATTTTTTTAGAAGATTTTCTTTGAGCTTTATATTAGTTATATACGGCTTCGGATATACAAATCATTTTTTGACTGACGAGGAAATAAGAGATTATAACTGGGATAATAATATTATCACTGAATATATTGTAGGGGTTTCAACACCTAGGCCAATAAACTCATCTCCAAATCCAAATCAAGTAATAATACAAAATGTATCAAGAATTTCAAAAATTAATAACCTTAGTAGTTTTGCTATTCACTCAACAAGTATGGAGCCAATCAGTCCAACATACTTATCACTTTTGTCAAAACTAGAAAAAACATTTTTTATTAACACCATTGGTTCAACAAAATTTATTGAAAATTTATCACACTTAAGTAATTATGATGCAATTGTGCTGGTAAATCCTGTAACCCAAAACCGAAAATTTTTGCATACATCACAAAAGAATTTATTACCATTTGATATAGACTCTAGATCACTAAGTTTATTAGAAAAGAATAAAAATAACTCAGAATTTTTTTATAATTTTTATAAAGGAAATATACCCCAACCATGGAAAAATAAACTTAATATTAGTACAAAGTACGCCACATATATAGCGTATTTGTATACAGAAGATATTATTATTAAATATGGATGGGAAGAATTAGAGTGCTTTAACTTATTTAGTGATGCTACTTTATTTCAAGAAAAAGCATGTATTCTTAAGAATATAAATAAAAAATAATATTATTTTCTAAAAAGAGTTTCCTCAACAATACCGCAAATTAATTGGCCAATTGCAATGTGCATCTCTTGAATATGATTTGTCTCATTACTTGAAGCTTTGATACAGACATCTACCTCTGCAGATAATTTTGATTTATTTGATCCTGTAAGCCCAATAGAAGTTATTCCCATTTTCTTCGCAACTTGACATGCTTTAATAACATTTTCACTATTTCCACTTGTTGATATTGCAACAAGAACATCATCTTTATTTCCTAGGCCTTGAAGTTGCCTTGAAAAAGTATTCTCATAGCCATAATCATTTCCAATAGCAGTAAGAGCAGAAGTATCAACAGTTAATGCTATAGCCGGTAAGGGATCTCTATCAATTTTATATCTCCCCATAAGCTCTGCCGCTAGGTGTTGAGAATCACCTGCAGAACCCCCATTTCCACAAAATATTATTTTATTACCAGAGTTTAGACTTTGCAAAATATATTTTATAGCTTGTTCTATATTTACTGATTCATTTTTTAAATCAAGAAAATTTCTTGATATAGTTTCAAAGTATACTTTAATTTTATCTTTCATTAATTTTTTAATCCCAATTTTTTAAAATAAAAAATTTTTTTTTATTACATCAAAAATCGAATTCTTAGGAATTCGATAATTAAAATTATCTTGATACATACGAAAGTAGTCATTAAATAAATAATTAAATGAAGCAATTTTCCATTTTTCCCAAGATTTATAACATGATAATCCATTTGTAGATACTTTTCTATGAGCATTTGTTCTTCTTTTTTGAAATAAATCATGAGCATTATGGGTTGTATTCGTAAATAGATAATTCAAAAATTTTTGCTGAACCTCTATATCAGACGTAATTTCTTCATATTTAAAGCATTTAATATTTTGTTTTAATGATTCGAATAAATTTCCTGACGCAGAATTTGTAATCCCCAATGCTGCAAGAAAATAAATATTTTTGCTATCAGAAAGATTAATATTTGAATAATTTTTTTTAAGGAAATACTGAATATCATTTAGAGAAATATTATTTTCAACCCATTCGTATAGATCTTTTTTAAGGAGATCATCTCTTGGTGCTTGAAACATAAAATGCTCGTAAAAAGACTGTATTCTTGTTATTGGATCTCTCACAATTGAAACTGTTTTAATATTTTTAATCAGTAACTGGTTTTTTTCACTATTAATATGAGAGTAGTTAAATAAATGTATTGCTCCAATATTTTGTTCTTCTACATTTTTTTCTAATTCTTTAAAATACTCACTTATGCTTAAATTTATGACTCTTGACCTATATTTTTTTCTATTCTGTGCTTCTTCTTTTGATGAATATCCATCTTTGTAAATTCTTGGTGGAAAGGTATATCCATGTGAACAGAAAATATCTTTATCATTCGATAATGAAGACGATATCCAATGACTTGCTGTCGCACCTTCGGTAAGAATTAAAAATTTATTTCTCATAGAAATTATGTAATTTTTTTTATTAATATGTTAACACATTCTCTAATATCTTGGTTTTCTGTATCGATCAAGATGTCTGGATTATTTGGACTTTCATAGTTACTATCATATCCTGTAAAATTAGGAATTTTCCCTTGCTCAACTAGTTCATATAGTCCTTTTGGATCGCGCTTAATACATGTTTGAAGTGAGGCCTTAATACTTACAACTTTAAAATATTCATCGGAATTTATTATTTTTTTTGCTAACTTTCTGTCAGCTTCAAAAGGTGCGATTGTAGATACAATTACAATAAAATCCTCGTTAAAAAAAAATTTTGCTATTTCCGCAGCTCGTCTATTTGCCTCAGATCTATCATCATTACTAAAAGATAAATTTTTATTAATTCCAGATCGAAGTTCATCTCCGTCTAAAACAATTACTTTTTGATAATATTTTCGAATTAACTCGTCCTTCAATGCCAGAGCGATTGTCGTTTTTCCACTGCCAGATAGACCTGAAAACCAAAGTACAACTGGAAGGCAATTATTGTTCAGAACCATGATTTTTTTGTACTATTTAATCCAAAAATTTGACCATTAAAAAAACCCGAGATATTTTTTCCATTATCTGACCCTGGAAACTGATCAGGAGTTATTTCTTTATTTGAGCCAATAGCATTCATCGCAATGCATCCGGCATCACTTATAATATGCCTAATTCCTGAGACCGTAAACCCATTTAAAATGAAAGGAAGTCTCCAATTTACAACTGAAAGAGTTTGAACACATGCAAATGCTTTTTCGTAAGATAAATTCTCAAGTATATTTACATTCATTTCTTTATCTGCAGTTGTTGCTATACTTGAAGAAGTTGAGCAAAATAAATGGTATTGTGCTGAGCCAGATATATCATAACCAGAATTAATGATTACTCTTCCATTTCCGACTAAGATTTGGGCATAACTAGCTCTTCCAAAAATTACTTTACCTTTAATCGTAACTAAACCGTTATAAGTTGATCGAATACATGATGCAAGCAAGGGAGGCTTGTTTGTAGAAGCACAAATTTTCATACCAGAAAATGCAATGTTTGCTCCGTTAACCGCCCAAAAAGTAGCAGCTGAATTCGAATCATTACCCGAGTCAATAACTACTTTATCAGGTGACGAAATGTTTCCAATAATTTCAAGATTACCTTGTCGACAACCTGATGCTATTACATTTGTATTTGTATATTTGCCATCAGCGATAATAATTTGAACATCGCCAATAATTTGATATGCAGCATCAACAGCCTTTTGAATAGTTCCAAATGATTTACTCTGAGATGATCCGCAATTTTCATCACTTCCTTTACAACTTACATAAAATTTTGTAATTAGGTTCACTTACTTTTTCTCCCATCTAATATTAGCTCGATTTGCTTATTTACAAAAGCCTCAAAAATTTTTTCAATAACAAAATTTATATTCATTGCATTATTTTTTAAGTTATTTGTATTAATGTTTGTTGGAAATACATCTAGCACATGAACAGATTTTTTTTCTTGTTTATAGCAATCAGAAAATCCTTTTAAACCCCATTTAGACGAAGCATATAAACTTCTGTATTTTTTTGCTTCAAGTCCAGACATAGAATTAATATTTATGATTGTTTTAAGATTATGTTGAAGACCTCTTATCAATTTTATTGGTGCAATAAGATTTATATTGATGATATCTTGAATATATTTCTCAGATAATTCTTCCAATGGTTTATTTTGACAATGCATTCCAGCATTATTAATCAAAATCTGTATATTAATTTTAGATATGATTTTACAAAAATTATTAATATCTCTTTCTTTTGAAAAGTCACATGTAAAGGATTCTACTTTCTGTCCAATATCTATAATTTGATTTTTAATTTGTTCTAGCTTATTTTCGTTTCGCCCATGAAGTACGATATCAAATCCTTTTTTTGCGAAAAACAAAGCAAGGTGCTCGCCAAGTCCATTAGAAGATCCTGTGATTAGAATTTTTTGAATCATTTGTATTGCTTGTCTGTGAAAGCATTGTATCTTTCGTTTTCTTGATTTTTGTTTTTGTTATACCACTCTATCGTGTTTTTAATTCCTTGCTTAAGAGTTGTTTTTGATGAAAAGCCAATACTTTTAGCTCTTTCAGTACACATTAATCTTTTTGCATCACCACTTGGTTTAGAGGTATCCCAAGTAATTTCACATTTATCTGGCATTAAATTGGCAATAGTCTCCGCAATTTCTTTTATTGTCACACCCTCACCACTTCCGAGATTTACCGGTTTATTATATCCCATTTCTACGATTTTCATCATTCCAAGTGCTACGTCCTCTGAATAAATAAAATCTCTTATTGGTGATCCATCCCCCCAAACATTTAATGGCCTCTCACCAGAGAGTGCTCGATGAATGAGGCTGGGTATAACCATCGCATTATTTGGATCAAAGTTATCATATGGCCCATATACGTTTGCTGGTCTTACAATTGAAATTTTATTCCAATTATATTGTATCTCATATGCTTGAGCTTGCAATTCACCCATTCTTTTAGCCCATCCAGCAAATTTATCATTTTCAGAGGGGAAAGTTTTCCATACATCATCCTCGTAGAAAACATCACTTGGATGGTAAACACCTATGCTACTTGTAAATAAATACCTTTCAACATTACACTGTCTTGCTGCTTCCATCATATTGATTGAAAATGTAATAGTTGGTATAAAAAAGCTTGCTGGATTTTCAATTGTCATCTTTGGTGACCCTTTTACTCCGACAAGATTAAATATAATTTCCTGATTTTGGCAAACACTTAAACAATTATTAAAATTTCTAAGGTCAACGTTTTTAAAAATAACATCGTCTGAGATATCACTTGGCTTATCAAGAGAAACAACAGTAACTTGTGCGTCCTCTTTTAATAACATATCTACAAGTGGTCTACCTATTAAACCAGTACCACCAGTAACAAGAACTTTTTTATTTTTATAAAAATTCATACGATTTCATTTCGTGATAAACAATTTGACTACCGTGGTTACAAAGTCCAAATGGTACAATCATTTTTGTATCAAAAATTTTTGAAACTTTTTCTTTTTGCCCCTCTTTACAAAGAAACATTAAGAAACCACCAGAACCTGCACCTAAAAGCTTCCCTCCGATTGCGCCATTTTTTTTTGCTAGGGAATATAATTTATCAATTTCTTCATTTGAAACAACATCTGAAATGCTTCTTTTTAGTTTCCAATTTTGGTCAAGAAGTTTACCATATTCATCAATCTTGTCTTGTTGTATTAATTTCTTTCCTTCAAGTACCATTTCTTGCATTTCGCTAACAATACTTTCTTTTTTTACGATATCTTTAACTTTTTTCTCGGAAACTGAAGATGCTAGTCTACTTATTCCTGTGTAAACTAAAATAACTCTACTAAGAAAATATTCAATTTGTTTTTTTGTCAATAAAACCTTTTCAATAATGTAGGATCCATCTTTTTTAATTATTACATAATTAAATCCTCCAAAAGCAGTAGCAATTTGGTCTTGTATTCCTATAGTCTCATTCAATTTTTGCCTCTCAATATGATAGGCTTGGTTTGCTAATTCTAATGCGTTTGGTTTATTTCCTAAAGTGGTATGTAAAGCGTGATTCAAGGCAACTGTAAAAGCGGAACTAGAACCTAGACCACTTCCACCAGGAAGATCACCTACATAATTTATATCCATGCCATTATCAATTTTCATATACTTTAAACTATGTTTCACAATTGGATGTTTGATGGATTCTATGTTGTTTACGTCTTCGGTTATTCGCCATGAAATTCTATATCTTTTCTCCTGAAAAGGTGGTTTTACTCTTAATGCAATATAACAATAATGATTAATTGCTAGAGATAAAAAAGCACCTCCGTGGTCACGAAACCATTCAGGATAGTCAGTGCCGCCACCGAAAAAAGAAATTCTGTATGGAGCTCTTGCTACAATCATTTGATTAATCCCACCAAAATAAAAAAACTATCTATTATTATGTTAAAACCATTTTTTTACAGACGCACGATATTTTAATTCTTTCATAGGACATAAAATAATATCAAGAAAAAAAAGAATCTTCCTAATCTTATAACCTTTTTTAAAGGTATCTGTAAGCTTTTTCATACGTAAAGTTAACATATAATATGAAATTAGTAACGATAAATTATGTATTTTAAAGAAATATAATTTTTTATATTTATAAGGATGATCAAAAAATTTTTTCATATACTTTTCAGCAATATCAATATGTTGATATCTTATTACCTCTATGTTTTTTCTGCTCAATGTGTTTGAATTTTGATGCGATCTCATTCTATATAAAACTTTTTCGATCACATAGTTTTTTTCCCCATTTAAACAAAGCCGAATTAAAAATTCACGGTCATTCGCATAAAAATCATCACCAATACAAGGTGTAGTTTCATTATAACCATACTTTTCAAATAAAGATCTATTATAAAAGTGCCCCAATGGATGTTTAAATAATATATTATCTAGCTTTAATTCAAGATTTTTTTTCTTACATGATGAAAAAGTAATTTTTTTATTTGAAAGTTTTTCAATTGAGAGGCCATAACTAAAAATATTATAGCCTTTGTTACTTTTATAAGCATTTGCAATTTCCTCAAGCATATTTTTCTCGTAAAAATCGTCAGAATGTAAATAGGATATTAGCTCTCCTGTTGCCAACTTAATACCTTTATTTTCAGCTTCCGCAACACTATTATCTTTTTCAGATATAACTTTTGTTAAAATATCGTTATATTCTTTTGCAATATCAAGCGTTGAATCTGAAGATAATCCATCAACTAAAATACATTCAAAATTTTTATAATTCTGATATCTTAAGGAGTCAAATGTTTTTCTAATAGTTTGCTCAGAATTTTTAGATGGGATTATTACTGAAATTTTAGGAGGAGTATTCACTATTTCTTATTGCCTCTTTAAGTTTTTTATACTGAACTTTATTCGTAATAATTTTTTTTAAAAACTTTTTTTTCTCTAAGTATATGATAAATTTTATAAGAGAATTATCTAGAATATTTATCTTACACCAAATTATGAAAGTTATGTTAAATATAAAACTACTTGTTAGCAAGCTTTTTGTACCTCTATAATGAAAAAAATATAATTTTTTATATAAGTTTTGCATTGTATGCTTAAAGAAATTTAATTTTTCATAATGACAACCGTTATTATCAATTTCATTAGCTAATTTATATGCAGCAAATTTTGCTTTTTCTTGATTTTTATACGAAATCAAATCACTAAATGATTTATAGCCAAGTTTTGCTCTTTTAATTCTTTGACGAAGATTTAAACCTGTAAGTGTTTCTTCTCCTTTGAATATTAATTTTTTATCAATTATACTTCTATGAAATTTTTTTCCATGTAAATTTAAATAATAGGAGACAGTTTCTTGGAATGTATCAGGGCCAACACATGGATTCCAGTAACCTACAATATCGAGCCATTTTTTCGAATAAAATGAAAAATCTGGTTTAAACCCACATTCCCAAATATTTGAATATGTTTCATTTTTATATTGTGAACATCTAATTCGAAAAATTTGATCATCAAATTTATTAAAATGATTATATATTATTTTGTCCCAATCATTTGAAATCATAATAATATCATCAGATAAACATGTAACAATTTTAACACTTCTTGATGTTTGCTTTAGTAAAAGGTTAATTGGTTTCCATGCATCGTTAAAATTTTTAATTAAAGATGTCTCAATGTATCTGATAACATTATAAGAAGAATTTATTTTATCGATTTTTTTTTTCATTAATTCATCATTTAAATCTATATGAACTATAATTTCAATGGAATAAGGATTTTCTGCATTTTCAATAAATGATTTACAAAACCGTTCAAAGTTATTTGGATTATTAGAATTTAAATGTAAAGAGAAAATTTTTTCTTTATGATTTATGTCTAAATTTTTCATCTAGAATAGTGAATCTTTAATATCGCCAAAGTGGCTCTGTGCTTTTTTAATATTGCTCTTATTAAAATGATTTGGATAAATTATCGGCATATCTTTAAGAGAAAACTTTTTCCAAGAATTATCTACTTTTTGCATAGCCCAAAATCCACCCCAAGACGATACCTCTCCAAAAATTTCATTTACCGCAACAGTGACTCCAGGATGATAATTCTTATTAGTTTTCGGATCATTTATAAAGTCCTTATTCATATTTTCAATTGCGTAATTTTTATCAACATCGCTAATTTGAAGATTTAGATCATCTCCACAGATTATTCCATAATTCTGTACTAATCTCATAGAATTTAAAATATCATCTTTCACATAATTATATGTATGATCTGCATCAATAAATACGACGCTAAACGAATCACTTTTTAAAAATTTTAAAATATTTTCACTTTTTCCTCTAAAGTGTTGCGTATTAATTGTTTCAGGCAAAGTATTTATATTGTGAAGAAATACCTTATATACAAGATCAGACTCCAATAGTTTTTCCATTTCTAATACATGCTTCTGATTTTTATGGACATCTAAATCAAAAAAAGGTTCCCATGCATCAATACATGTTATCGAACCTCTGCTATCTAAATATTCCTTTAATCCCTGAGCCCAAGAAAGAGCAGATGCTCCAAACCAAGTACCAATTTCCATAATTGAAACATCGGATATTTTCTTTTGGGTTGCTAAATACCATATTACACCTATCATAAAAAGATGCCTAACCGGTGCGCTTAATACTGAATTTTTATGATCGAAATAAGGCTCACCTTTCACTAAATTTTTAATATTGAAATTTTCCATTGAACTATCTAGTCAAATAGACTTCTCCATTTTTTTCAACCATCTTTCTCCAATAATTAAGTAAATCTGAAATTGTCTGCTCATATGTATATTCTGTTTTCCAGCCAGTATGCTCAGAGAATTTTGAGGTATCTGGTATTTGTAAGTCTGCATCTATTGGCCTAATCCTGTCTGGATCTACTTCAATATTAATATCATTTTTTATTGTTGATAAACTTATTAAATCTTTTAAAACTTGCTCAACTGTGCATGAGTATGAACCTCCAATATTATAGTACTGGCCCCCTATTGGGTTTACTGTGACTAACATATAATATGCACGAACAGCATCTCTCACGTCTGCAATTGTCCTCATAGATTTAAGATTTCCCACCTTTATTACGGGCTGTATTAAACCTTTTTCTGCTAAAGCAATTTGTTTAGCAAATGTTGACTCTGCGAAAACATCTCCTCTACGGGGGCCAGTGTGAGTAAACATACGCGTTGTAAGAACTTTCATATCATATGCTTCTGCATAAAATCTTCCTATTAAGTCTGTGCCTACTTTCGAAATAGCATAGGGTGAAGCGGGATGAAATGAGCATTCCTCGTTGATTGGAATTTTTTCTTTGGGCACCCTTCCGAACACTTCCGATGACGCGCATACATGAATAATTGATTTTTTAGCATATTTTTTTAAAGATTCTAATAAAGAGGAAGTGCCCATAATATTTGTCGCATATGTGTCTAGTGGCGCATCAAAACTTGTTTTCGGATAGCTTTGGGCTGCCAAGTGGAATGTAAAGTCTGGTTCTACATTTTTTACAATGATATCTAAAGACTGCGGGTCTCTTAGATCACCATAATGAAGAAAAACTCTATCTTTATTATTTACTCTAGTAATTAAAGACTCAATATTATCTAAAGGACTTCGCCATCTTATAAGACCATGTATTTCCCAATCAGTCTCTTTTATCAAAAAATCAGCTAAATGAGAGCCTACCATGCCCGTGATTCCAGTTATAAAAGCTTTCATTTACGTACCTTATCTTTTACAAACTCTTTAATTTTATCAGCAACATAATAAATTGCATCATCAGTTAATGATTGATGAACGCCTACTGAGAACCCGTTATCCATAATAGTATCTGAATTTTTTAAATCACCTGAAATTCTATGCTCAAAAAGTTGGTTTGCTGGCTGCCTTGCTAGATTTCCAGCAATAATAGGTCTGGTTTCTATGCCCCTTTCATTAAGATAACTACATATCTCATTTCTATTAAAATATTTTGTATTTTTTAATATAAGAGGAAACCCAAAATGAGAATTTTCTGATTCTTTCGTTGTTAATTGAAAGCTAAAAAAATCTGATAATTCCTCTAACGCTTCGAAGTATTTTTTTGCATTAGCTCTTCTATTATTAATAAATTTATCAATTTTCTTTAACTGTATTAAACCCATTGCTGCCTGTGGTTCTGTAATTCTTAAATTATAACCATCATTTACAAATAAAAATTTTGGATCAAAATCTTTATACCTTTCAATCCATTTAGATTTATTTTCAACTTGTCTAATCCATCCATGTGCTCTTAGAATTCTCATCATTTCAGATAAATCATAATCACTAGTCACACAGATCCCACCCTCAAGAGTCGTAATATGATGAGAAAAATAAAAACTAAAACTTGCAACTCTTCCAAAGCTTCCAACATATTTATTCTTGTATTCTGCTCCCATTGATTCGCAACAATCCTCTATAAGGGTAAGATTATATTTTTCGCAAATAGTCAAAATATCATCCATATCACAAGGGTTGCCGTATATGGGAACTGAAAAGATTGCTTTTGTTTTTTTTGATATTGCTTTTTCAATTTTACTAGTATCTATATTAAAAGTATCTAAACAGCAATCAACATAGACAGGGATTAAACCCATTTGCATAACAGGCCATACTGTCGTTGACCAGGTTAAAGCGGGTAAAATTACTTCATCACCTCTATTTAAATTATTTTCTGTAAGTTTACTAGTCAAAACTGAGAGCATTAGTAAATTTGCTGAAGAGCCTGAGTTATTTGATACACCATGTTGGTACGAATATTTCTTGCAATACTCATTTTCGAATTCTTTAACTTTCTCTCCCATTGTCACTTTTGTGGTTAGCATTTGGTTTGTAAACGCAATAATCTCTTCTGCGTTAAAAGTAGGCTCGTGAAGTCTTACAATAGGTTTATTAATGTTAAAACTATTATCTTTTTTATCATCCCAGCATTTTTGTATTGCAATCTCAAGATTTTTACTATTATCCATATTAAAATGGCCCCTTAAATGAATTTATCTCGTCAATTACTATTTTAGATGGTTTCCATTTCATATTTCCATCACACATTTGATTTGCAATTTCAGCAATTTTCTCTGGATATGGATAAAAACCATCTTCCAAAACTCTTGTAGTTGGGCACGGTGAGTCGAGATACCCCATTCTATTTAGTTTGAGATTTTCACAATTGATTCCAAGATCAGCAATAATCTCTGATGAAAACCCACATGTTAACCATCCATTATCCACAACTAAAACCTTTCCTGTTTTTTTAGCCGAATTTCTTATGATTTCATAATCTATCGGGGAGAGACTTACCGGATCTATTACTTCCGCGCTAATTCCAATCTCCTTTAAAGCTTGTGAAGCTCTAACACAATCCGACACGGTATAGCTAACACCAACTAAAGTTATATCCGTTCCCTCAACTAATACTCTCCCTTTACCAAAATCAACCTCATATAATTTTTCAGGCACAAAACCCTTATTTGAGTATAACATCCTATGTTCAACAAATATTACTGGGTTATTATCTCTAATACTTGAAATCAAACATCCTTTTGCGTCATGTGGGGTTGTCGGCGCGACTACTTTTATTCCAGGAATATGCATAAAAAAAGAATGAAGGGCCTGGCTATGTTGAGCACCCTGGCCCCAGCTTCTTCCAATAGCAGCTCTTACAACTAGTGGGACGCAATGTTCGCCAGAGGACATATATCTTATTTTCGCCGCCATATTTACAAGTTGATTCATACAAAGCAATAAGAAGTCCATCCTTTGATGAACATAAATTGGTCTAAGTCCTGACAATGCTGCTCCAATACCAAGACCTGTCATTGCATCTTCAGACAACGGTATATCGAAACATCTTTTCTCACCAAAAATCTTATGTAAATCTTTTGAAGTACCATAATGGCCTTTCGTGTCATCAACGCCCAAGCCATAAACAAAAACTGAATCGTCCGCTTGCATTTCTTGATAGCATCCTTCGTAAATAGCCTCCCCATAATTGATTTCTTTATGATCAGCCATAGATATCCTCCACAATTTCAGATATGTCAGGAAATTCTGATTTCTCGGAATATTTTATTGCGTCCTCAATTTCTTTCTCAACGGTTTTTTGTATTTCAAGTACTTCTTGTTTTGAAAGTAGGCTCTCTAAATATTTTAAATCGTCATTTTTCATAGCTTCATCAACATCCTTATCATCTCTAAATTTTATATGCCTATCATTACCTGGTCCAACATGATCTTTCCATCTAGTTGTCATACATTCTATTAACATGGGACCATTTATTTTAATACTATCTAACGAATCAATCGTAGCATCGAAAAAATCTTTAGTTCGAAGACCTTCAACTCTTACTGCGCTTATACCAAAGGATTTTGCTCTTTCGACAATTGCATCATCTAGCATTCTTCTCTTTTGATGTGTATATATGGCATATCTGTTATTTTCACATACAAAAAGAATTGGTAATTTATGCAAACTTGCAAAATTTAAAGACTCCCAATAGACACCCTCATCAACTGCTCCATCACCATGATAGCAAATAACAAATCCATCCTGCCCTTTATATTTTTGTGCAAATGCATATCCAACTGCCTCAGGAACAGCGGAGGAAACTATTGCTGAAGTAGTCATAAAATTAACACTCCAATCGCTTAAATGCATAGAACCGGCTTTTCCTCTAGAAGAACCTGCCACTTTGCCAAATAATTCTGCCCACATAGTGTTCAAATTTCCCTCTCTAGCTAAGTAATGAGCATGTCCTCTATAATTACTAAAAATAATATCATTTTTATTTAAAGCCATACTTACGCCAACTGCAATAGCTTCTTGCCCAATAGAGAGATGAACTGGGCTTTTAATTTTGTCTGTATCGTATAATTCAATTATCTTCTCTTCGCTTCTTCGAATTAATAGAAATAAGTAATAAGCTTTTTTATTATCAAATATTTTCATACGCTTATTGGTTCATTTGAAAAATAATGTCCTGGCTCAAATAACATTTTTTTTCTTCCCGTTGTTCTATATTCTCTTGAATATTTTTCAAGATTACTCTCAGTAATAATTCTTATATCCATACTTATTCTTGTATTATCAGTATTATTATATTGGGTACAATGAAGGCATCTCGGATCAAACAAAATGTACTCACCATAATTCATTTTTAATGAACTTGATTTTTTTTTTAAATCCTTAATCCATTCTTTATTATATTGAACATTTGATGCAAAAAGCTCAAAATCATAATCAGTATTTTTCATAAAATTTAAACTGTCTTTTAGAGAACTTAATCTCATACTGTTAGAGCCATACACTTTTGTGAATGGTAACCACAAATTCAATTCATATGGTGGATGACCTAGCATAACGTCAGTATGGTATCTATCCTCCCATTTATACCCCTTCTGATAAGGAAAATGAAAACGAAATGTGGGCACAGCTTGATAATATATTTTTTCATCGAATAACTTTGAAATACAAATATTCAAAAACTTTATATATTCTTTTTTTAATAATTCAGAAGTTTCATAAAAATTTATGGATATTTTATTTTGTTCTGTATCATCCAAATTTTTTTGGGAATCATCCAAAAATAAGTGCATAGACTCTAATTCGTAATCACTTTTTATAAAATCTTTTTCATTAATAAGATTCTTTTTTAGAATCTCATCAATTAAAATTTCTCTTAATTTTATTATTGATGTATCAAATTTTCCCGACTTACACCATGAACTAAAATTTTCCTCCATATAACTTCTACTTAAAAAATCTTTCATAAATAATTTATGATCTAATTTAGAATCAAAATTTATAGTCTTACCCATATGTCCTTTAGGTTTTAATTTTATTTTACTTGAATTCATAAATCCTTATTAACTCGTCAGGTGAAATGGTTCTCTTTTTGCATATATACCTTCTCTAAAATTTGAATTTTGTTTCAAATAGGTGCATAACAAAACGTATCTATTTTTAGAGGAGTTATTTGTATTTGAGGCATGAACTAACCAACTATGAATCATTAAAACGCTTCCCTTCTTAATTACAATATCTTTGCTGTCATATTTTTCAGGTATTACTGTTTCTTTAAGAACAGCATTTGGATCTTGGTTTTTTGACTTAGATAATCCAGTTTTAATTGTGTCTAGACGATTTTCTACGTGAGTTTCAGGCCAAATTATTAATCCACCATTACTTTTGTCTATATCTGTTAATGCGACCCATGCTGAAACGAAAGAATCTGCTGCTGCATTAACATATGAATTATCTTGATGCGGGTTAAATCCAATTGTTTTTGGAGGCATAAAAAAAAATTCAGTTTGAAGTCCCAAAGCAGTACCTTGAAAAAATTTTTCGATAAAATTTATCAAAATAGGTTTTGACATAAATTTTTGTATATTATTTGAACTTTTATGAATATTCATTAAAGGAGTAAGATCTTTATTATTTTCTCCAAGAATATCATGTGCAGTTTCAATTACTGAGTCACACTCATCATATGAAAAGACATCCTCTAGAATAACGAATCCTTTCTCTTTGAAAAAAGCAATTTTGTCAATTAGTTTATTATTCATCTAAAATTGAAGTTTTTCTTTTATATTATCTCTTAAAGTCATCAGATTATCCATACCATTATATAGAATACTTGATATCATAAAATTATTAGCACATTGGGTATCAGTATCTCTATCGCCTATCATAAGCATGTTCTTTTTTTGTAAAGAAAATTCATGTGAGATTTTTTCAAGCATCCCAGTATTTGGCTTCCTGTCTTTGCTATTTCTTTTGTATTCGGCAACCTCACCGTCAATGTGATATGGACAAAAATAGAAACTGTCAATGTGGGCTCCTTTTATTCTTAATTGATTTTGCATTTCTCGATGAAAATTATGCATATCAGCTTCTCGAAAAATTCCTTTAGCAATTCCGGCTTGGTTAGTGGCAACAAGAACTAAAATATTAGAGTCATTTAAAAATTTTAATAGCTCAATTGCACCATCTTTCCACCTAAGTTCTGAGATTTTATGGGTATAACCATCATCTATATTTAAAGTGCCATCACGATCAAATATTACAGCTTTTTTTTTATTTTTCCAATCAATTTGTCTTGCTTGTTCAAGACTTTCAGGTATGCCAATATCAATAAAAAAGCCTTTAATCTCTTTTCCTGCAACTTTTTTCCGTTTGACATGAAATGGTAAAATATCGTTTTCAAACGATAGATTTTCAACCCTTAGACCTTTAAATATTTTTTTTTTGATAAAGTAAACACCTCCATTGATTAGGCCATCATCACTAGAATTATTTTTTTCAATAAAATCTGTGACCTTATTATCTTTTAATGATACAGTTCCATATCTTCTGCAATCTTTCATTTTAACAAGCGCTATTGCGATATCGTTTGAATCGTCTAAAAATTTATTTATCGATAACCAATTGCCATCAATAATAGAGTCGCCATTCATTAAAAAAAATTCATTATCCAGATAGTTATATGCATTTACTAAGGCTCCTCCAGTTCCTAGAGGAGCTTGCTCTTTTTTAATATCTATAGATATATTTTCTAACTTTAAATTATTAATATAATTTTCTATTTGTTCCGATGCATGGCCTGCTAATAGAAGAATTTTTTTAAATCCAAAGGATTTAGCTTGTTTAATTAAATAAAATAAAAAAGGCTCATCATTAACTTCAAGCATAGGTTTAGGAAATTTAGCTGTAATTTCACCAAGTCTTGAGCCTTTCCCTCCAACTAAAATTACACATTGATCCATTAATATTTTTTCCAATTTTAAGAATTACAAAGTATAATACATATAATAAATTTATTTGTTTTTAACAATTTACCAAAATAATAATACTTTACAAATAATAACATATTTTTAAATGTCTAAAAATACTAACTTAGAAATTCCTAACTTTAAAAAATTGCTATCAATTCATTTGCAATCAAATAATGTAAAAAACTTTGAAGGCTTTATTAACTCAATTTTAGAAAATGTAGATCGGAAAGATCTTCTAGAGGTTATAGTAAAAATTGATGATGATGACGATGAGATGAATAATTTATTGAAAAAAATCTCAAAAAATAAGCTTTTAGATGTTAAGTATATCTCAACCCCGCTTATTGGTAATTTTTCTGATTTATGGCGATCGATGAATGATATGTTATTAATTTGTGAAAAAGATACCTACTTTATTTGGAATATGAATGATGAGATGAGGATAAAACAAAAAAATTGGGATAAGAAATTATTAAATTATGTCAAGCTATTTGAAGATGATATTTTTAGACTTAGAACATCATGTTTTAGAAATCGGAACTACGCTGACCCATGGGAATGCGCTTTTGCTCCAGAAACGTCTGCAATTACGACAAAAAAGTGGATGGAGATTTGCGGTGACTGGAATCCAACCTTAGGCCCTGACTCTTTTAATCAAATCGTATCGTATTACTTTTCTTATCATGATAGATTTAATAAATTTAAAGAAATCCGAGATGTTGTTATAAACGATTTTGAATTTGAAGGCGAAGGGGCTTCATTAAATTTAACAAAAGAGCAAATAAGAAAAAGGATGGGGGATACTATAAAAGCATGGTTTAATCTTCTATCGCATAAAACATTAACTGAAGCTTCCAGAAGATCGCAAAGATTAAAAGCATACATAGATTTTAATCAAAAATATAAAAACTTGAACATAAATCCTAAAATTATAGATAAAAGTGAAAAATTAATCGTTTATAATCCTTTTACTAATATCAAAATATTTGAGTACCCTTATAAGGTTCCGTTACTCAATACTATCATTAAGAATTTATTTAGATCGCTTAATTACTTTAAGTATGGTGGGGGAGGACACGATTTTTTAGCTATTAAAAAGAAGTATAGACCATTTTTGAGTAACTATATTTTTTTCATCTTATTAAAAACCAGATCATATAATGTAATTGAAAATTTAGAAAATTGGGAAATATATAAAAAAAAATAAGAGAGATAAAAATAAAAATAAAAATTTTGTTTTCCCTAAAATTAAACTTATGGGATTACTAAAAATTGTTCATTTTTATACTTTCCTAATATTACCTTTGATACCTTATATAAAGATTTTTAAAGAGCAAAGTTTTAATAAAAAAATATATCCCTTAAATATAGTAATTTGTTTCTTCTCAATACCCTTCTTTATATTTGAAGATTTGAGAACAATGAGAAAAAATAATTTAGTATTAAATACGAAGCATATATTTAAAGAAAAAATTTCATCTAATTCTTATGACTCTCTTTACTTTTTAAACAAGATTGATTATTCAAAAATATACACTAAGTTGAATACATCCGAAAATAAAATACTTTTTCTTGATTTCATTATTATCATAAAGATTATAATGATTTGTAAATTCTATAATTTTGATCTTAAAGATATTCATGGATATAAAAATCTTTTTGAAAAACTTATACCTAATTCAAGAAAGCTTATTGAGAATTATGAGCTTTACAATGAAAATATAAAAATGATTGATAAGTTTCTGTCAGATAACTATTTGTATAATCTCAGGGAATTCATGCGTTAATTTTACAAACCTTTCCAAACTACTAGTCCATAGGCTTCATGAAATCTATCTCCAAAATGAATTCTTGTTTTTTCAAATATTTTTGCTTTCTTTTTTATTTCTAAATTTTCTATATCAGTAAGGTATTTCCCTAAATAATTTCTTTTTTTGTGGTATTGCCTAGCAAGATTATCAAATAAGTTATTATTATTATAAAATTCTTGAATTGGTTCCAGGTGTACGCACAAACATTTTTTCTTTTGTAAATTATTTAATAGTAAGTGATATTTATTACCAAGCTGCTCTAAAGCATGAAAACTTATAATTGTGCTATCATTTTTTATATTTAAGTCATCCCATCCTTCAAGATTTAGCATATTAAATCTGGTAGCAGCAATATCTTTTTTTTCATTTTTTGCAATTTCTTTTAAAATTTGAACTGCATTTTCTGACCAATCTGATGCGGTAATTTTTACACTTTCATCTAAAACTTTACATGCAAGCAAGGTACCATTTCCAGTTCCGCATCCAAGTTCTATCAAATTAGATGAATTATTGGCATACTTTTTTATAATTATCTTTTTGATTATTTGATCATACTTGTAAACAAAATTATCTGAAATTTCGTTAATATAATCACCATCTAACCTCATAATTTTATGATGATCAAAATACTGAGGCATGAGTTTTTCTGGATCATATTTATCTTTTATTTTATTTAAAATTTCTCCCCAGCCTTTTTCCCAAACATCATTATTATTACTTCCAGAAATTCTTAAACTATCAGAATTAGTTTTATCAATAATTGAGTTGATAATACCGTCCCTCTCTTGTTGATTTACATTTCTGTATTTTAATACCTTGAAATCATTTTCAAGAATATTCGTAAGAAACTCCTCCGAGATACTAAACTTTTTCATGAGGTAGTTTTTACCTATAAATTTTTCATTATTTAGAATATTGTTTTGAGGATTTTCAGAAATATCTGCAGTAAATACGTCAACCGGATAGGATTTCGTAAATTTATTATTACTGTATTCCCCAAATAATTTCTGATTGGTAGATAATAACTTATTTTCACCGAATGACATACATTCTTTCATAGATATAAAATAAGGTTTTCTATTTTCATCCTCAAATGTGTCTGATTCAACTAATTCTTTAGGAATAAATCTAAAATCTAAAGATATCCTTAAGGAATTAGATTCTTTATAAGTTTGATGAAGAATAAAAGGATCTATAAAAATCCAGCCCCTATCATCGTACCTTGCAGTTAATTCTTTCATATCTTTAGTTTTAATATTTCCATCATTATAATCAGAAAGGGTTTTAATTTGATCTTTCGGAAACACTTGAGGCGCAAAAAACTTAATGCCGATATTTTTATAATCTCCATAAATATGAAGAAACACAGTAATAGCGCTAGCAGGATCTCCAGCCCATATGTCTGTATGAATTTTTGATGATGCTCTAGCTCTGCTATCTAAATCAAATGAGCCACTTTGGACCCTTACATTTATTGGAAACTGAACTCTGTCAATTTTGTTATTGATATTTACTTTTTTAAATTCGTCAAAAGTAATTTTTTGAAGCTTATTGAATGAAAGTAAATTTTCCTTCTTTGGTACAAGAAGACCATTAGGTGTAATATTTGGAAGATTTTTAATTTTCTCTTCGTTAATTAGAAAAAAACTATCATCAAGTTTAATACCTTGATTTCCAGAAGAAATTAAACAATCCCATACATAAAACTTAACTGCGCTTTGAATCTTTCCTATACTCTCTTGATCAATTTTACAAACTTTAAGTAAAGACTCTTCATGTAAACATTCTGACTCACTAAATAAGGAATCTATTCTATTTTTCCTACTCTTTAAATCTACTGTTTCAGTCATTTTTTAATATAATTAAGATGATTTATACTCTGCTTGGTATTTTTTACTTGCTTCTTTCACATCTCCAAAAAATTTTATCGACCCATTTTTCATATATATAGCTTTTGAGCATATTTTATTTATTAAACTAAGGTCATGTGATGCAAATAGCATTATAGATGATCTATCAATCATTTCCTCGATTTTATGTCTACTTTTTTCGGTAAAATCCAAGTCTCCAGTAGAAAAAAACTCATCAATTAGTAAGATATCAGGGACATTATTTAAGGCAGACGATAAAGCTAATCTTGCCTTCATGCCGGATGAGTATGTTCTGAAAGGTAAATCTAAGTATTCCCCTAGTCCAGAGAAGGATTCAACAGATCTAAAAATTTCTTTTTTGTCTTTTATTGATTCGCCCTGCATTACTCTAGAGATTAATATATTTTCGAATCCAGTTGCATCATTATGAAATCCAAATCCAAGATCAATCATACTACATATTTTTCCAACCGTTTCTACTTTACCAGAAGTTGGTTGATATATTCCCGAAAGTAGTTTCAATAAAGTAGTTTTTCCAGATCCGTTTGGGCCTAAAATTCCAATTTTATCACCTTCTTGAATATCGATACTTATATTATTTAGACCCCTAATAACCCTGATACCTTTGTTTGATATTTCAGTTTTTGCAAAACCAATTTTATTTCCAATTTGAGTAATTTTATTTCTAAATGATTGGTCTGAACCCTCATATATAGGAAAATCTAGTGTTGAATTTATAATTTTTATACTTGGTTTCATAAAATGTTAAACCCAAAAAACTATTCTATTTTTTTTTATAGAATAGAGTATGATAAAAATTATGAGCTGAAGAATAGTAATTACAAATGCCCCGAGCCAAACTAGAATGTCAAATTCAATTCCTATAATGTCGTTTCTTACGATACCAATAAAAAATGTAAAAGGATTTAAATAAATCATATCTTGATAAGTGCCTAGCATTTCTGGTTTCCACAACACAGGGGTTAATAAAAGCATTGGCGCCATTAAGGCTTTTATTGTTGGTTCAATATCTCTATACCTTGCGGACAAAATTCCAACAATTCCACTGTACAAAGAGGCATTTATAAAAACTATTAGAATACCAAATGGTAGAGTAAATATAGCTCTTTGGCTAACTTCAACTCCTAGAACTATAATTAGAATGAAGATTAGTGGTAAATGATGAAGAAATAATAATAAATTTAAAAATGACCTTCGTAAAACGTGAAAAATAGGAGGTATCGCAAATGTTTTTAATAACTCGGAATTACTAGAAAATACTTCTGGGCCTTCAATAACTATTGTCATTAGCCATGTCCATATTATAAAACCAGAAAAAATATATAGGAGATAATTTTGCCAGTCCAGTTTAAAAATAACACTCCAAAGAAGACATAGTAATCCAGCAGAAATAGCCATTCCAAATACTACCCATAATGGCCCAAGATAAGTTTTACGATATTTTAATTTCAAATCAAAATATGCTAAATAAACCCATGAAGGAAATTTTCTGAGAGTATCTAGTAAATCCTTAATCGCTATATTTTGAAGAAACATGTATAATTCTCTATGTTTTTATATTGTATATTATTAAATTTATTAATATTATAGCTTTAATATAATAACATATAAAATAATAGTCATGAATTTCTTTTTCAGTTTAAACTATTTCAGTATAATTTTTTTACAAATTTCATTATTTTTCATACTTATTTCAACTGCCGTTTCAAACGCAGCAATTGTTATTGCAATATTTCTTGGGCTGGTTTCAATATTAAAAGAAAAAAATTATTCAGAAATCTTTTATATTAACAAAATGAATTTATTTATTTCTATTTTAGCTTTGCTACTAATATTATCTTACTTTTATACAAGTGCGACAGATCAAGAATACCTTGAAGTAATAAAAAAATATATTAAATTCCTATATATTCCAATATGTTATTTTGTTTTTAAAGATACATTAAAAAACCAAGATTTTTATTTTTCATTTATTTTAGGAACTTCAATTATATTATTATTATCCTATCTTAAATTTTTTGAATTGATTTCCCCAGCAAAAATTTCAGAATATTTTGGAATACAATATAACCCAAAGCTAGAAAAAGGAGTGGTTGTTTTTCAACACAGTATTATTCACGGAATTGTGTTTTCTTTTTATTCTTTTTTATGTTTTTATAGAGCAAGATTAAAATCAAATTACGTATATTATGTTTTGTCCTTTTTAGGTTTTTTTAATGTATTATTTTTAAATAATTCAAGAACGGCTTATTTGATAGTTATAATAATGTTTTGCATCATCCTTCTTTCTTTTTTAAGATCTAAAGATTACACAAAGTTTTTTAGTTTTATAGCCATAATAGCTGTCTCTTTTTCGTTTTTTGCAAATAATATTCTTAACGACAGATTAAATTTAGTTATAAATGATATAAAGCATATAAAAAAAAATGATTTTAAATCTTCTGTAGGCTTTAGATACGTGTGGTTTAAAAATGGGCTAAATACACTTTATAAAAGCCCAGTTTTTGGATATGGTGCAGGTTCATTCAAAAATACGTTGTATAAATCTCTTAAAAAAGAGAATTTGCTCAATAACGAAGATTTGTTAACGCAGAACCCCCACAATGAATTTGTAAGTATTACTGTTCAAGCCGGGTTATTAGGTTTACTCCTTATACTGGGTTTTTTCTATTATTTTTTTAAACATCTAAAGGAAAGTGATATTGGATTAGCTATTTTCTTTCTTGTTTTTATATCCTGTTTTTTTAATTCAGTATTTTTTGATAATGTGCTTGGTATATTTTCAGTTATATTAATAAGTCATGCAATGTCTCAAAAAGAATTAGAAATTTAATTTTCTTGTATGAAAAATATTTTCATTTCTGGCCGGCCCAGTTGATATAATTTCTATGGGAATTTTCAGATAATCTTCTATAGAATTTATATATTCTTGTGCTTCCGAAGGCAGCTTATCAAAATCTTTGATATCACTTGTCTTACATTTCCAACCTTTAAACATTTTATATCCTATTTTGTCTCCATAGAAAACTTGAATCTCTTCAAAAGAATCTAGGACGTCTAATTTTGTTAAACATATTCCATCAAAGCCGTTTATTTCGCTAATTTTTTTTAGAGTTTTTAGGTCTAACCATCCACATCTTCGGGCCCTTCCTGTAGTTGCACCGAATTCATGTCCTCTAGATGATAAAATTTCCCCAGTTTTATCAAATAATTCTGTTGGAAATGGACCTTCACCAACTCTAGTAGTATATGCTTTTACAATACCAAGGACATAGTCCAAATTTTTATGTGATAACCCTGTTCCAGTAAGTATGCCACCAATTGTGGTGCTCGATGACGTAACAAATGGGTATGTTCCATGATCAATATCAAGCATACTTCCCTGAGCTCCTTCAAATATTATTTTTTTATTACTATTAATCAGTCTTTGAATATAGTCAGTAGTATCACAAACATTTTTTTTATATTTGTTAAATAAATTCATAACATTATTAAATACATCTTTTGAGCTGAGCTTTTCAACACCAAAATAATTATGAAGTAGAAAATTGTGATACTCACAAATATTATTAATCTTTTCTTCTGCTATGCTTGGATCGAATAAATCTCCCAACTTAACACCTCTTCTAGAGATCTTATCTTCATATGCTGGGCCTATACCTCTTCCAGTTGTGCCAATTTTATTTTTTCCACTTTTATTTTCCTTAGCATGATCAAGTGCAATATGAGTTGGAAGGATAAGGGAGCAATTTTGAGAAATATATATATTTTCAAGACAATTAGGAACAGATTCTTTGAGTTCAGTAACCTCTTTATCAAAGGCATCTAATGATAATACAACGCCATTTCCAATGATGCAGTCAACATCATTGTGTAAAATACCAGAAGGAATGAGATGTAATATTGTAGTTTTATTTTCAACAACTAATGTGTGGCCTGCATTATGACCTCCCTGAAACCTAACTACAGCGTCACATTTCTGAGTCAAAAGATCTACTATTTTTCCTTTACCCTCGTCTCCCCATTGTGCGCCTAATATTGCAATAATATTATTCATGATTCACCCTCAACAAACCACTTACCAGATTTTCTTTTTAAATTGTCACCATTTTGATATTTTAGTAAATATCTAACATCAATACTAA
>MDSZ01265356.1_pt1 | contig 38549 bp, 38 predicted proteins | sample 811201 | NCBI WGS metagenome assembly MDSZ01 (sample SAMN05326647, study PRJNA326480) | marine metagenome | isolation source: seawater | place: Indian Ocean: North | collected 2010
AGAATAAGTTGAAAAATCCTAACTAAATCTGACTTTTTCCATGTCTTAGAGAGATTAATATCTTTAATTTTGTTAATGAAGTTTTCCAAATTGTCATTTAAACCTTTTGAAATAATTTCATTTTTTACTATTCCAATAGTTTCAAAGCAATCTAAATCAATAACATCTTTATTTGAAAAAAATTCTTCAAATTCTTTCTCTCCTGTAGTATCAGTATCAAAGAAAAAACAAGGCCAATATCCCTTTTGGATTAAAGTTTCAGCATCTGTTCTTGCCTCTTCTTCAGATGCACACTCATAAATTTTAAAACCCTTTAGCTTGATAAACTCTTTAGCAATATCTGAAAAATTCCATAACTTTAATGTATTTTCTATTTTTGGAAAAAAGATGTCTCTATTTCTTCCATATAAGCAAGATAGTAAGCAAAGTTCACCAGCTTCCTGAAGGTTTATAAAATATCTTTGTATATCTTTAGGAGCAACGATAGGTTGTTTTTTTAAAAATCTATGTTTAAAACTGTCAAGTAGAGACCCATCTGAAAAAGCTACATTAGCAAATCTAGCACTAGAGATATCAATATTTTCTGATTCTTTAAATAAAAATAATTCCATGATTTTTTTACTAGCTCCCATCATGTTAATAGGATCTGTTGCTTTATCAGTTGATACACAAAAATATTTCTTTGCATTCATATCTTTTGCCAGCTGAATTGTTGAAATTGTGTTAATTATATTAACCTTTATCATTCTCATTAAGGTATAAGGGTCTTTTTCACTTCTTACATGTTTTAAAGCCGATAGATTTAATATGTAATCATAAGGTTCAGAATTATTTATCCAGGCAGTAAACTCATTACTATCACAGTCAAGAATAAAGGTTTTAAAATCTCCTTTAATGTATCCATAGCTGCTTCTAATATCCCTAACTAACTCAGCCATATTATTTTCACTTATATCAACAATATGGAGTTTTTTTGGATTTCTTTTAAATATCTCTTTTGTGACGGAGCTTCCTATTGACCCAGCCCCACCTAAAATAAGAAACGAGTTTGATTCAACAGTTTCTCTTAATTCAGAATCAAGGAGTATTAAATCATTATGAAATCTTGAAGTTTCTTTTACAAATATGTCAGATATCTTTTCCATAATTTTGTGTCATCTAATTTTAAAAAAATTTTCTTTGAAAGAATTTAAGAAAATTAAAACAATGATAAGTTGAGCCTCAATGAATAATATTGTTGGATAATGCAAGGAGGAAACAAATATTGCCAAAAACCATAATATAGGCATACTTGTTTTAGAAACAAAAAAATAAATTGCACCCCAAAAAAAGATAAATAAAGGTATTCCCCATAAGAAGATAAATGTAAAAGGATAAACTTCACTCGTAGTATATTCCCTCAAAACTATATCTCCTAAAGTTCCAGACATCCATTCCAATGAGTTAAGAGAGAATAAAGTTGTTTCAAGATTAGAGAATCTTACGAAAGTAGTGTAAATATAATCCAATGATATTTTTTGAAGAAGATCAGCTTGGAGAATTAAATAAAAAATCAAAGCAAAAAATATATAAATAATAATTCTAAAACCTCTCGTAACAGGCAAACTTTTAATAAATAAATATCCTCCCACGGCTGCACCAGTTAAGATTGCTTGCCCGCTTATTGTCATAATAGTGGCTATTAAAGTTAAAAAATTATATTTAAAAGATTTTATTTTTAGTTCGTATAGAAATAAATAAGAAAGAAGTAATATTCCTCCATTAGCGCTTGGCGAGCCTGTTAACCCCCACGGACGGTGAAATCCATACACATCTGAATAATAAGATTCTGATTCCATTTTTGCTGTTGGAAAAACTGCTTTACTCAATCCAAAGAAATTTACCAAAATAAATTCTAAGAATATTGATAGGAAAGATATCCAAAAAATTAGTTTCGCGATTTGTTCTATCTTTAAATTCTTAAAATCTAAATTGAACCAGAATATTCCAACTAAAATAAATAAGCTTAAATATTGAATCGTATATCTAAAATTAAGTGATGTAGGAGAGAATAAAATTTTATCTGCTTGTATAACAAAAAAGATTGATAACAGTAAAATTAAGAACAGAAATAAGTAGTTGAAATTAAAATTATTTACTTTGAGTCTTTTTAAAGAATATGTCAGAAAAATTATTAATAAGTATATAAAGGTTAAAAACTGACCTATCCAATGAGAAAACAATAAAGGAACAAAAATTAAGGAAGACCAATACATCTTTAATTAAATATGTTTTATAAATTTATACACGATGATTTGTTTTGGTAGTCTACATAAATATTTTTGATTTAGTAGTTTAAATACTTAAAAGAACTTAAAGTTAACTACTTTTTAAAGATCAAAGCCTGAATTTCAGAGAAAAGAATATAAAAAATTATTTCTGGATGCTTTATTATTGAGCTGTGCTTAAAAAAATTTCTATAAAATCTTCTCCTTTCAGAAATCCACAAAGAAGATTTAGATACTGAAGATATATTTTTAGGATGCCTTCTTGATAATTCAACTATTTTATTTAAATTTTTAAATTTATGAGAAAGAGAAAGTCTAAACCATAATTCAAAGTCACCCATCAAGTGATAATTAGAATCAAATAAATATTTTTTGAGTAATTTAGTTTCAATCATCACGGCTCCAATAGAAATTGTATTTCTAAACAATAATTGATCAAAGGTATTAAAAGCTTTTTTGGGATTTACTACCTTTCCAGATTTATTTCCCTTTTCATCAATAATTTCAAATCCTCCGTAGACAATTCTTGTTTCTTGGTTAAATGCATTTATTCGATCAATTATAGAATTTGCAAGCCAAATATCATCACAATCTAGAAAACAAGTATATTGGCCTGAACATTTTTCTATTGCTAAATTTCTTGCTAAGTAAATTCTATCTGTTTGTAAACTTCTAAAATACTTAATTCTTGAATCATTAAAGTTCTTAACAATTTTTGGACTATTGTCAGTACTGGCATTGTCCCAAAAAATGATTTCCCAATTTTCATATTTTTGGGAAATTACTGAATTAATTGCTTCTGATAAGAATGCTTCAGAATTGTAAGAATTCATAATAATACTCACCAAAGGTAATTTATCTTGAATCATTTTTGGTCTGAACTTAATAGAGAAAAGATAATTTTATGATTTTCGAAACTTCTTAAGTAATTAATGTCTTTATCGTTGAGTTTAAGAAAATCGATGATCATTTTTTTTAAAGATCCTTCTAAAATAGGATACGTATTTATTTCTTTTTGATTTTTGCTTGAGAGTTTTAAAAATGCTTTATCCTCAGAAAAATCTAATTCAAATCTTTTGTTTTTACCAAAAAATTTAAAAATCCTTTTTCTTCTTTTGGCAGACTTATCAAGAGAAATTTTTGTTTTAATACCATTTAATATAATCATACATTCTGTATTGGTTGAATTATTTTGAAAAGAGATGACTTTATCCAAACTGACTTTTCTTTCAAATAAAGATTCTAAAATAGACAATATATGAGGCATGAAATCAAGGACACTAGATATAGAGCTTGATTTTTTAATTTCTCCATACCTCTTCTCAATATTTGGATCATGCCATTTAATCTTTACTTCATGAAGAAATGAAATTTTTTTTAAAAGTTTTTTTGACTCGATCAAATAATCACTGTAATTGAAAACTTGTGAAACACAAATAAAGCTTTTTTTCTCTTTAAAAATCTTATGCAGACTAACTAATTCTTTTAGTGAGATAGATATAGGTTTTTCGATTAAAAGAGGGATATTATTTTTGATCGAAATTTTGCTATGTTCAAAGTGGTTCTCGGGAGAATTAACTACAATACATGCGTCTACATTTGATAGGTTTATTTTACTGAGAGTTTTAAAAACTTTAATTTTAGAGGAATATGAATTTTTTTTTACCCAACTAGATAAAAAGTCATAATTATATCTTGTGTAAACAAATATTTTTTTTACATCCTTTAGTGATATTAGGATCTCAATATATATTCTAGCCCATCTTCCCGAACCAAAAATTAAAACGTTTTTACTTAGATTATTTGAACTTTTTTGCAAGTTTTTTACCAATCATTAAGATTTATTATTTCAAATACATCTCCTTTAAAATTATTTTCTTTCAAATAGCTTCTTATTTCTTCAGGTATATGCCATGCTAAATTCATCAAAGGTTTGTTTAGATTATTTTTTTCAAAAAGATCATCGTCGGATAGAATTGGGATTCTCGTTCCTGGAACATAATGACCAATTTTTTTTGAACCTGATTTCTCAAAAACAGCTAATACTTTGGGATAATCTAATCCTAACATTTTCATTAAAATTGCAGCTCTACCCGGGAAAGCCTTTGCGAGAATTTCATTATGATTTTCAAGAAGATTATTTATTTGATTTGTTTTATTTTCCTTCCATATTTCGATCTTTTTTTTCATTTCTTGAAATAGAAAGGAGAATGTTTTTTCATTTTCTAAAACTGACTGTATATCTATATTTTCGCAAACATTTTCGTCAATATTTTTATGTCTCATAAAGATTCTTATATTGCCGCCATATCTTGAAGGAAATTCAATCTTAGAAATTTTCATATTAAGGGAGTCAGCTATCCTCATAAAAGATGACAAACTGTAAGTCCTTGGATGTTCATGGTAGAAAGTATCAAATTGATAATTTTTTAGAATAGAGCCTAAATAATGATTTTCTATTACAACAGTTGACTCTTTATGAAGCAATAATTTAACTGAATGTATGAGTTGCCTAAGATCGTCTATGTGTGCAAATACATTTGTAAATGAAACAATGTCCATTTTGCCATTTTCATTGATTATTTTTTTTGAGACGTCAGGAGTTAAATATTCCTTATAAGTGACATGTTTTTTTTCTTTGGCATCCAAGACAGCATCAGTAGGTTCCACCCCAAATGTTTCTGCTCCTTCATTTCTGAAAAAATCTAATAAACTTCCGTCATTACAACCGACGTCGAGAATTTTCTTTTTTGACAATTCCCCAATAAGAGACTTGGTTGATGCAACCAATTCTTTCATTCCATTTATTACGTCTAGAGTAAATCTTGCCCTGTAATGATATGAATCGTTAAATAAAATCTCTTTCTTAATTTGATATTTTTGGTGAGCTGTTTTACAACTTTCGCAAAATAAAATTTCAGTTGGATAGTTTAAACACTCCCTATCGCTTCCAACAGGAATAAGATCATCACACATAGGAAGATCTCCTAGATTAAGAACTGAAATAAGATCATTAGAATCACAAACTTCACAATTATTAATTTCTTTAATATTCATAGACATTATTTTTAGAATCTGAGTCTTTTAAATATCCTTTCAGGAATTATTCTTACTATAACCATTATTAGCCTCCAATATTTCGAATATATTATATTTTTGTCTTTTTGATAGGCTTCAAATATAAGATTAGCTATTTCTTCTGGATTAGATGATAGAAAATCAGGCATTTCAAGGTTTTCTGTCATTTTTGTCTTAACAAATCCCAGCTTAACGGTCATTATAGATATATTTGTGTTTGAAAGTTTTTGTCTAAGTCCTGAAAGAAAAGTTGTTAGGCCGGCTTTTGCTGAACCATAAACATAATTTTTTGCTCTTCCCCTATCGCCAGCCACAGAAGTTAATGCAACTAATTTAACCTTCTTGGAAGTATTTTTTAATCTGGTCGTTAATTTATTGATAAAAATAGCAGGATAAACAAAGTTTACATTTATTAATTTCTCTAATTTTTTTCTAGGATCTAATTCATCATTTAAATTTAAAAGACCAATAGCAAAAAGAATAATATCAGGAGTAACATTTAAATCTTTTATAAATATATCGAAATGATTTATATCCTCAATGTCAAAAAAAACTGATTCTATATTTAATTTTTCTTTTTGTTCTATATTATTTATCTGAAAATTGTCCCTATCTCTATAGGTTAAAATTAAATTAAAACCTTTTTTAGCTAAAAGCTTAGAGCAGGCAGATGCTATATCAGAGCTAGCTCCGATTATTAAGGCAGTTTTTTTCATTAAATCTCTAACCTTCTTGACTGCTCAGAGCAAAATTTAAAGGAATTATATTTTTCTCTTATTTTTGTAAAAGAGCTTAAATCATAATTCATTAGTCTAAAATTTTTTGATGATAGTCTGCTATCTTTTGATAAGTAAAGCCTCCCATTATTTTTAATTACTATCTCATCTAAAATATTTAAAAGATCGAATGTTTCTTTTCTATTTTGAAAGTCCATTGCCAAAGTAAAGCCTTCATCAGGGAAAGACAAAATTCCTGAATTTTTTGGACCAAATAACTTTAGAACCGCAAGAAAACTTGCGCTCTTGGACTTAGATACTTCTTTTAAAATTTCTTTTAAAGCAACATAAGAATTCTTTTTTGGTATGTAGCATTGATACTGCATGAATCCTTTTTTTCCGTATAGTTTGTTCCAATTTAAAATATTATCTAGAGGGTAAAAATATGAATCACAATCAATAATTGTTTTTTTAAAGTGAACATTAAATAAAAAATATAAAAAGTTAAAAGTTTTTACAAAAAATCTATTTAGAAAAAATCTTGGCAAAAAAATTGGTAAGTCGAATAATTTTTTTGAAAGAAATTTTATCTTATTCAATTCTTCATCGTAATGTTCAGCACTAAAAATAAGTGATCGTCCTAAGTTTCTTCCAGAAGCAAGACAGTCTATCCAAGCAACTGAATAGGTCATATGATCTCCCTTTTCAAAAATAGACATTGCTTCTTTTAGATTATTAGCTCTTAAAGTATCTACTTTCATTTTATAAGAGTTAATTTTTTTTAATTTAAAAGTAACTTCTAATATGATTCCTGTAAGCCCCATGCCGCCTATGGTTGCCCAGAATAAATCTGAATTTAAATCTTTATTACAAATTAAAATTTCATCGTTTGATAAAAGTATTTTCAGTTCAATAACATGATTTCCAAAACTACCTTCCTTATGATGATTTTTTCCATGTACATCTGAAGCTACCATTCCGCCGATAGATACAAATTTTGTTCCAGGAGAAGCAGGAAGAAACCACCCTTTTGGTACAATTATAGGTAACAGTTTATCAACGGTTAAGCCAGATTGAGAGATGATGATTCCCTTTTCTTCATCAAAAGACTTTAAAGAAGTTAAATTTTGGGTTCCTAAAGTTAAATTTCTTGAAAAAGAACTATCTCCGTAAGATCTTCCTTGACCTCTAGCAATAAGAGAATCTTGTTTCTTAACTAAAAAACTTTCAGCATTATTAGGTTTTTGGAAATTACATAATAGGGATGGATAGTTACCCCAACCACTAAGTTTTTTTGTTTTTAAATGTGAATTTGTCATCTAAGAAGTATTTTAAATTATAACCAATCACAAGCCCAATAAACCCTCCAAACAACTTCATAAAGGTATCATCAAATATGAGATAAAAAGTTAATTCAAACCCCCAAAAAATAATAGTAGTTAATATAGCGGTAGAAAAATAAGAAAAAAATTCAATTAATGAATAAGAAGAGGATTTACTAAAAAAAATATATTTTTTATCTAAGATATATTTAGATAAAAATCCAGTTAATGTCCCGAATAGCAAAGAAGAATAAAGATAATCTGAAAAGATGATTAAAAATATCTCTTGAGAAAGCAAATTTATAAAAATTGCAATAAAAGCAAGAAAATAATATTTTTTTAAAAGATTTTTAATGTCCTGATTCAAACTTAAACAATAGAAAAAATAAAAAAAATAAAAATTAAAAATACAACCAATAAACTTTTTCCATCTGTAGTAGCAAATATTATTGGATCGTCAATAATTTTTCCTTTAATGCCTGCAAACCATAAATTTATGAACCAAATAAATAAAAGGACTGGAAGGAAATACAAAAGATTTAAGTTTTCATATACCTTAGCTGCTTGATTAGAAAATAAATAAATTAATAGTACTGAGCTTCCTAGAAAAGATGAGGCTATTGAAAGATTTTTTAGCCCATCATAGTCTTGTAATTTAAACCCTCTTTTAGAATTTTTTAATTCTTCCTCAGACAAAATTCTCAACTCACTTAACCTTTTAAGACTGGCTAATCCAAAAAAGAAACTTAAGGAAAATATAAATAACCAAATTGATATTTCTAGATTAGAAGAAAAACCTCCTGAAATAACTCTCATAACATAAAAAGAAGAAAGCAAAATTAAGGATGTATATTGAATACCTTTAAAAAGCGAGGAATAAAGGAAGTTTAGTAAGAAGTAGCAAACTAATAAAATTGTAAATTTTAAGTTTAAAAAATAAATTCCTATCAATAAACTTAAAATTGCTAGAGAAGAAAGAAGAAAGTAACCTTCAGTTATAGTTATCTTTCCTGAAGCTAGAACTCTTTTTTTCTTCCTTGGGTGTTTTCTGTCCTTTTCGAGGTCAAAAATATCATTAGAAATATAAACAGCAGATGCTGCCAAAGAAAATGAAATAAAAGATATCGATGATGATGTAAAGTTATAAAGACTAATTTGATTTGCTAAAAACATTGGAACAAAAACTAAGAAATTCTTTATCCATTGATAAATTCTCATAGATTGAATATATAAACTTATTTTTTTTAAAAAAATTTCCATTTACAGAACGTTATCGCAAAGATTTTTGTCTACACTCCAGATGAAAAAGGAGCTATAAAGAGAATTGTTAATTGAGAAATTTTCTTCTGAAACCCACTCTAAATTCAAATATTCCCATATTTGATCCAAATAAATTCCCCTATACGTTCTGATAGCTGACCTTTTTCTATAAAGATCAGAAGTAGAGAAATTTTCGGACCCTTGGTTTTGATAAAGAGCACTCAAAAATATGTAATCTATTGAATTATCACAAGTATATTTATGAAATTCTTTTTTAGATAAAACATTAATGAAATCATTAGAATTTACCAAACCTTCCAACTGTATAGTTTTGAACTTTAGATGAAATCCCAATTGACCTGCAGCCCAAGCACCAATGATAGAGTTTTCAGGAAGATTTTCATTCGCCCAGTTAGAGGCTTTTATATATAAGTTATTATTTTTACCTCCAAAAGTAATATGTTCCTCTTTTGAGTCGACATAACTTAAGTATGGATATACTTGAGAAAGAGAAATAACTAGAAAAAATAATAAAGGATTGAAATTTTTAAAGAAATAATTGACCCCATCTTCAATTCTTTTAAATCCGAAAACTAAAAATCCAGTATATAAGAGAAAGAATCCTGAGAATCCATAAGTCCAATTATCTAACCCGATTTGGTAAAAATTGTAAAAACAAATTATAAATATTAAATAAGAGAGAAAGGAAAAAAATATTGTTTTTACTAATCTCTTATTAGAAACTCTAGTAACAAAAATTAAATAAATTGGAATTAAAAAAGCCAGAATATTTAATAGAGAAAAAAAGCCTTGAATATAATAATTTAAATTTAGAATATTTAAGATATGTATCCCTGCAAAGAAGGAAGAGTATTTTAAATAAGGCAAGGAATCAGAAAAGGCTACATAAGAGTACGATAAGTAATCATTAAAACTGGGATTTGCATAAAGATTATTAAAAGCTGAATAAATACCTTTGACAGCTCCACTAACTGGAAGAATGCTACCGCTGTCAGAATAAATCCAAATCAAATATGGAACTACAATAAGCAAGTGAAAAGATGAGGACACAAAAAAAGTCTTTTTATATTTAATCAATAAAAATAAGTAGGGAATAATAAAAAAGATGAAGGAATCAAGTCTAGAAAGCATTGAAAATCCAGAAAATATTCCAAATAAAAATGCATTAGAAAAAAGAAATTTTGAATCATTGATATCACATAATTTGTTTAGGGCTAGAATAATAAAAACAGACAACAATGCTGTTTCCATACCATTAAATAAAAATTGTCCTAATGTAGGAAGAGAAATTAGACAAAAAATAGAAATATATAGAGGTAATAAAGGTAATCGTAATCTTTGAAGAAGCTTAAAAGAATTAAAGAAGAACAAAATAATCAAAAAAATATTAAGTATTAAAGATGATCTGATTAAATTTTCTCCATCAAAAAAAACTGAAAGAAATACTAAAACAAATTGCCATAAAGGCTGAAAGCCATTTGTTTTCTCTAGGCCGTCAAAAGAGAAGTATCCTAAATTCCAAAATTGATTTGCTATTTTTAAATAGTAATAAAGATCGTCCTGAAAGAAAATGCCATTTCCTCTGAAGGATTCATCCAAGAATACTCTCCACAAGAGAGCAAGAAATACAAAAGTTAAAAAATAAATATAATTATTTTGTAAAAATTTTGACATAAAGAGCTTTGCATTAAAGAGATAAATAAATTTTTTGATTTATTTTAGCTCATTAAGCTCTAAAAAAATTTTCTTAGAGGAATCAATATCAAGAAAATTAAAGTAATCAATTAAGTAATTACTCTCAAGAACGGACTTTGTGGAAATATTTATTAAATCTATTAACTCTATACTATTAATTTTTTTTAAATGAGATTTGTCAATATGTAAGATTGGAGATTGAAAATCTCTTTTTTCCAAATCAGCAAGATCATAATCTTCATAGATTATAGAGTGCATCCCATAAAAAAATGATTCAAACATTATAGAGTTATCGTTAACAAGTACCAAAGGACATATCTTGCTTAATGCTTCCCAGGATAAGTTACAATTTATAAAGTTTGATTGGAAATTAGATCTATCTTTCCAATGAGGATAATTTGGATGAAATTTTAAATAAACATTAATTTCTTTTGGAACTTGTTCTAGTTCTTTGAGAATTTTCGCATATGAACTTTCATCCCAAGAAAAAGCAAAAGCGATATCTTTTATTTTATTTTTATCTAGATTTTGCAAGTTACTTAAGCTTTTTAAATTTAAATTATTTTGCCTCAATGCCGAGGCAATTCTTACGTCAATATTTGGATAAAATTTTTCTAAAGTATCTTTATTAATTTTTCCATTACAAAGAATTTCGTCTGGATAAGAGTCTAAGTTGATCTCAAATTTGGATGGAAAATGTTGTAGTAGCTTTTTAGAGAAGCCAGTGTGTTGAAACCCTTTAGATAGAGTATGAGGAGAAACTATTTTTTTCACACTTTCTAAAATCCTATTCCATGGCTGGTTTTCCCAAACTGAAAGTATGAGGATAGGCTTATTAATTAATAATTTTTCATATAAAAGTTTTGAAGAATAGCTTTGATAAATTATTCCTCCAAATATCTCTCTATAAACTTCTCTTAAAATAATTTTTTTTAATTTCGTATCAAGCTGTATTTTTGATTTTATTTTTTGTAAAACAAAAAAAAATTTTATGGATAAAAAAATTGACTTAAAAATTATTTTTAAATTAAAAAAGGAATATTCGGACACTCCATAATGATTTTTTTTTAAATTTTGTAAGGTATTTATGTAATTTAATCCTCTTAAAAACTTTGGAGTAATTAACTTATAAATACATACTACATTTGCATTATTTTCGAGTATTTCCCTGAAATATTCTTCTTTGAGGGTTCCATTATTATTTGATCTGGAATCAAAAAAAGAAAAAACTAATATGTTTTTTTTTGGAAAAAGTTTTTGATCAAATTTTTTTGCGTATAGAGTATAAATAATGTCTCTTAAAATTTTTAAAAAAAAAATAAAAACTAAAGAAAAATAGTTATTTTTTGTTATTGGTTTTTTACCAACAAATTTTAAGAAGGAAGAAGACTGACCTTCGCACCTGCATAAGGTAGGACTTAACTGAGAAAAATAGGGATATTTTACATAAAAGGACCCTATGGACTCATTGTAGCTATCAGCTGAATACATCTATTTTAAGTCTTCCAGCCAAGGAGGACTGCCAGTGCTCCACAGATTTTCTAGGGATTCATGATCTCTTTTTGTATCCATGCATTGCCAAAAACCTTCATGTTTAAAAGCCATAAGTTGATCATTTTCTGCAGCTAATTCTAGAGGAGACTTTTCTAAAACTGTCTCATCTCCTTTAATAAAATCAACAAATTCAGGTTCCATAATAAAAAATCCCCCATTAATCCAACCTGTTTTTGTTCTAGGTTTTTCTTTAAAAGATATAACTTTATCTTCATCTAAATCAATTTCCCCAAATCTTGCACTAGGCCTGACAGCAGTCACTGTAACCATTTTTTTATGACTTTCATGAAATTTTAACAAACTATCAATATTTACATTACTTAATGCATCTCCATAAGTTAAGATGAATTTTTCTTTTTTCATATGAGAAAAGATTTTTTTAACCCTTCCTCCAGTCATTGTTTTTAAGCCCGTATCTATAAGGCTTACATTCCAACCATTTTCAACTTCATTAAGAGGTTTTATTTTTCCAGAAGATAGATTTACTTCTAAATCCGAATTTAAATAATGGTAATTTATAAAATATTCTTTAATTTTTTCCGATTTATAACCTAAAGCTAAATAAAAATTGTTTAGTCCAAAGCATGAAAAGTTATTCATGATATGCCAAATTATTGGCTTGTTACCTATTGGTACCATTGGTTTTGGGATTGTTTCAGTATACTCAGAAATCCTAGTTCCAAAACCTCCAGCTAAAATTACTACATTCGTCATACCTAGGCTCCCAGAACTTCAATATTTTTATATTTTTTTACATCAAGAAAATTTCTACCATCAATAATTAGAGGGGTTGTTTTATTTTTATCTATTATTTTGTTTAAAGATTTAAATTGTTTCCAAGCTGTTAATACTAAAATAATTTCCGAACCATCGATTGCATCTTTTAAATTATTAAAAAATTTTAAATCATTTTTCTTAAACAATTTCATGGTATTTTTATTAGCCATTGGATCATGAGCTTTAATTTTTGCGCCGAGCTTTAAAAGTTTTTTAATTATTTCTATTGATGGTGATTCTCTAATGTCATCACTTTCTGGTTTAAAGGATAGACCTAAAATTGTGATATTTTTACCTTTAAAGTTTTTGTAATGTTTTTTTAGTTTATTTATTACTTTTGTTGGTTGATTACTATTAACTTCAAGAACAGAATTAAGTAATTCCATTGACTCCTTTTGTTCTTTACCAAAAGCTACCAAAGCTTTAAGATCTTTGGGAAAACAGCTTCCTCCAAACCCACATCCAGATTTTAAATAAGTTTCTAGTTGAGGGCTTATCCTTTTCCCATTTCTAAGAATTGGAGAAATTCTTCCATCTAGTTTTACTGCCTTAAGAACTTCGTCAGAATTCACATCTTCTAACTTTTCACACAAGTTTCCAATTTCATTTGAAAATGATATTAAAGTGGCAAAAAAAGAATTTGAAGAATATTTAATCATCTCGGCAGTTTTATTATTAGTCTTTATAAGGCTAACTCCTTTAAATTTAGAATACATTTCTTCTTGTACCTTATGAATCCTAGCATTGGATCCTCCAAAAACTATTCTATCTGGATTCATAAAATCTAAAACTGCGGAACCTTCTCTTAAAAATTCTGGATTCATACCTAAACCAAAATCTATTCCAGCTTTTTTTGAAGAGTATTTTTCTAAAGTTTTTCTAACTAATCCATCAGTTGTTCCTGGAACAACTGTGCTTTTTACAATAACTGAGTGATATGAATTTTTATATTTCATAGCTATCCCAATTTCTTTTGCGACAATTTCAATAAGACTTAAATCTATTTTATTTTTAAAAAAAGGAGTTCCTACAGCAATCATAGTTACATCAGTTTCTTGAACACTTTTATTTATATCATTTGAAACGATGAAATTCTTATGGTTATGCTTTTTTAATAATTTTTTTAGACCCTTTTCATAAATTAAAGGGTCATTCTTTTTTAAAGAATTTATTTTTTCAATATCTTTATCTATGCCAAATACTTTATGTCCTTTGTCTGCAAGACATAGGCCAGAAACTAAGCCTACATAACCGCAACCAATTATTGAAATTTTCATAGTTTATAAATTATCTCCATAATTATTATATGAATACCAAATAATACTTTTTTTTAAACCCTCATCTAAGGAAATTTTAGGAAAATATTTGACTTCTTTTTTTGCTTTAGAAATATCTGGAGCCCGTCTATTTGGATTATCGGTAAGGTAGTTTTTGTCCAAGTTTTCTTTCATTGTCACCTTTCCTTCATAATTAAGCTCTTTCTTTGAAATTCTTTTGATTTTTTTACTTAGATCTAAAATTGATATTTCAGGCTTTGAAGTTCCAATGTTGTAAGATTGCCCATTATCTCCATGGACCAGTACTTTTATATAACCAATAATTGCATCGGAAATATAACAAAAAGTTCGTGTTGGCGAGCCGTCAGAATATAACTCTATATCCTCTTCATTAATAACATTTTTAATTAAATCAGATATCACTCTACCATCAGTTATTTTTAGTCCGGGACCATAATTATTGAAAGGTCTTACAATTTTTATTGGTAATTCAAACTGATTAGCGAAGGTTACACATAAAGTTTCACCAAATCTTTTTGATTCGTCGTAACAGGCTCTCGGACCTGTGCATGACACATTTCCTCTGTAATCCTCTTTTGTAGGAATATTTGATGGGTCGGGATCACCATAAATTTCACTTGTAGAAAAAAATAAAAAACCTTTTAATTTTTTACCATTTTCCTTTTGCTTCAAAGAAAAATCGAGTAGATTTCTCAAGCCACTCACATTTGCATCCATTGTTTGAATAGGATTTTTTCTGTAGTAAATTGGAGATGCAATTGATGCTGCATGAATTATATAATCAAAATGCTTTGAAAATTTAATTGGTTCAGTAATATCATTTTTGATCAGATTTAAATGTGCATCTTTTTTTATTTTTGAAATCCACTCAGGCATACCTCTAGAAAAGTTATCTAAAATCGTTACAGATATTTTCGATGATGATTTTTTAAGAGAATTCCACTTTATAAAAGACTTTACAAAATAATAACCGAGAAAACCTGCTCCCCCAGTTATTAAAATATTATTTCCTGATAAAACTGAAAATTCATTTTTCAAAGATTGAATAATGTAGGACATGTCCTCTTCTTCAACATCTTCGTGGCTTATAGTGGTGGCTTTTTTTGTTTTATACATGTTCTTGAAGATTCAGAAGTATTTCTGCCAGATTCCAGTCATTTTTTTCATCTATATCTAGGCTTTCAAAAGTTTCATGGTTCATGATGAAAAATTTACTTTTTTTGCCGATCCTGTGATGGTTATCTAAAAAAGACTTTCCAGAAAAAATGTAAAAATTAGAGTTTTCTTCAAAAGTTAACTTGAGCTTTTGGGTTTGCTCTAATTTTTTTGGATTATGATTTATAGGCCTTAAATTATGATCATAAAGTCTTTTTTTGAAAGGAGTAACTGAAAAGATACTCTCCACATTAAAATTCCTCTTATTTTCATAAAATTCTTTAACTGCCTTTTTAATTGTACGGGTTTCTAATAAAGGATTTGTACTATGAGTTTGAAAATAATCATTTTCAAATCCCATTACCGATAAATCATGCTCTATTATTGAATTCATAGATACATTATCTCCTCTTAAATTATGGGGTCTTTCTATTATTATTACCCAGCTTTTATATCTATCATTAGCTAAAGAGATAATTTCATTGCTATCTGTATTGATAACTAAATTATCAAATAAATTTGTTTTTTTTAGCTTATCAGCAATATGAAAAAAAAGAGGTTTCCCACAAATCGTCTTCAAATTTTTATTTGGAATTCTTTCTGAATTGCCTTTCATAGGTAATAAAGCCAACATGCTATTCTGACCTACCTAAAAGAGACTTAATTAAGTTCTTGAGATATTTGTATAAATAATTCTCTTTTAATTTATTTAATTTTTTCATTTTCAGTTTAGCTTCTTCGAGATTCCTTAAAGATTCAACGTAAATCTTAGAATCTTTTAGGTAAGGTCTAGTTTGATTTGTCAATTGAAAAATTGATCTTATATATTCGTTACCATTAATTAACTTGAAGCCGCCTTCAGAAAGAACATTTTCAAGAGATTTTAAACTGAAGTTATAAGTATGAGCCAGTACATTATACAATTGATAATCGAAAGAATATTCTTTCTTATTCTTTAGATCATTTACTCCAGGAACCTCAATATATATAAAAGACTCTTCTGAAACTAAAGAAGTTATATCTTCCATTGCTTTTCTTAAGTCAGAAAAATGTTCGAAAACATGACTAAGTATTAAAATATCTGATTTACCAAACCTTTTTAATTCTTCCATCCCTCCTTTTATTGTTCTAATATTCAATTTATTAGCTTTTAAAAGTGCCTCATCAGAAAAATCACATCCAAAGCTAGATACCTCATAGCTTTTATTCTTCAGCGTTTCTGATATTAGGCTAAGTTTGTGGCCAGCTCCGCACCCTACCTCAAATACTTTTAAATTTTTTTTTGAAAATTCTATATTAGATAGTATGAATTCAATATATTTCTTACTTTCAGGATTTGTCTGATAATTGGTTTTTTTTCCTGAAATTAGAGGCCAATAAATTTTGTCATAAAAGTATGGAAGAGAATCTTCTTCTAATCTTATCGATTGTGTTATTAAGCCACAACTTCTGCAAATTTGAGTTCCAAAGGGAAGACCAAATCTATCGAATCTACTGAGTTGCTCAAAATCTGACTCTCCACAAAAACATTTAGATACTTTTTTAAATTTTATTTCTTGTAAATAAATAGCCTCATTAAGTTTGTTAAAAGCTCTTCTTCTCTCACCATGTAATGGAATTCCAACATGAGAATTCTCTAAATTGGTTTTAGTATTATTCATCAATTTTTATTATACTTTGTAAAGAGTTGTTAACTTCTTGGATTGTATTGATTTTTTCATTTTCAGAAAAATAGTTTCTTAAGTAAGTTTTATCTTCCAAATTAGATTCATAAAAACCAGATTTCATATATTCGTTTAATTTCCTAATCAAAACTTCAGGAGAATCACACCATATAACTCTTTTTTTTATATCATTTATAAATTCATCAAAGTATTTGACTCTTCCCCCTAAAACAAAAATAGGAACTTTAGTACTTATCGATTCAATTAAGGTTGTTGCAGGAGTGTCTAAAATAATAATTTCTGCCTTTTTTAATAAATCCGTGAAAGGTGATTTAAAATCAAAAACTACATTTTCATATTCTTCAGCGAAAGGAATCATATTTAAACCCTCTGTATTATTTGCTTTAAAAATAACTTCCCATTCTTTATCCGTATTTAAAAATTTTAAAATTTTATTTTGAGCTTCATATTGCCAACTGTCTAAATCTATAACTTCATTAAATCCGGTAGCCGTAAGTTGCCATTTTCCTGTCGCATAAACTATTTTTTTTGAATTAGTACCCTCCCATAAAATGTCTTTTTGAATAGAACCAACATTAATTGGATATTTAAAATTTCTTTTTCCGATCCAATGTTTGTATTGTCGAACTACCTCCTCTCCATAAGCAAAGTAATGAGACGCATAAAAGATTTCAGTAAAAAAAGTAGTGTCGTCATAGGATTGTCCCTTTTCTCCGTGTTGCCAAAGAATTACTGGAAGATTTATTTTGTTTGCTATATGCGCAAGAAAATTTTCTTCTGGAAAACATAAAATTGAGGATACTACTGCATCGTATTTCTTAAGTATTTTTATAAATTTTTCTGATTTTTTTTCGAATTGATATAAAGAAGATAAAATATATCTAGCAAAGTTATCGAAGCTATATGGAACTATCTCATCTTTATAAACATTTTTATTTATTATCTTAACCAAAGCAGAGATAGAATTTTTATTTAGATTTTGGTTTTTTTTTATGAACAACCTAACTATATCAATAGAAAATCTTGTATTTGCTTCTTCATGCTGAATGAAATCAAACCATTCGTATCCTCCTCCAATTAGAGCAAGTTTTAGTTTTTTTGATTTGGAAGAATAAAAGAAATTAAATCTTTTAAGCCTTAGAGAATCCCTAAAATTACGAATCAAATATATTAATTTCATTGGTAGTTTAAAAACTACAAATTCTTTCATTGATAGTGGTTTATAAAACTGGTTAATTTTTATGGCTTGAATTTTCTCTCTTTTAAAAAGTTTTGAATTCAACAGAATTTCTGATAATAGGCCTAGAGGATCTGGTCTTATGACTCTAAAATTACTTGGATTTTTATTCAAAAAAATTAGGAGGTCATTAGATGGAAACTTCCTTTTTATAGATTTAACAATCATAAGATTGTATAAAACTTGATCAATTAAAATCTTCAATTGAAAACTAAAGTAATTTCCTATCTCAAGATTGCCTGAATAATTTTGTTTTGAATATTTATTAAGATCTTTTATTAATTGATTGATTTTTTTATCTGATTTTTTCCTTTCTAAATTATTTTCATTTTCATTTATTAATTCATAAAGAAAGCAAGCTATCATTTTATTTTTATTTACAAAGAAAATAGGATCAGGTCCTATAGGAATAACAATATCTTGAGGATTAAAAAAGTTTTTTTTATATTCCTCACAATCCTGTTTTGATTGAAGGATTACAAGCCTTTTATTCATTATGTATTTTTTTGACTAAGGATAGTTTCTACTTTTTTTAAGTCTTCAGGAGTGTCTACTGCTTGAGTTGAAAATTTGGTTAAAGCAAGTTTTAGTTTAAATCCATGTTCCAGAACTCTCATCATATCAACTGATTCTGCTTTTTCTAAAGGTGTTGGCGGTAATTTATTATATTGAATTAGGAAATCTCTTCTGAATGGAATAACACAAACTTGTTTGTAAATTTTTACTGAAGAATCTAAGTTTACTGAAGGTATGGGTTGTCTAGAAAAAAATAAAGCATACAAATTGCTATCAAAAACTACTTTTATGCAATTTGTGTCATACAAGTCGTTCACATCTTTTATCTCTGACATTAAATTTGAAATTAAAATTTCTTTATCTTTTTTTAAAGGATAAAGAGCCTGGTCTATCATATCTGGATGTGTCATGGGCTCATCACCTTGAATCATGACCACTATGTCATATTTTTTGTTTTTTATTTTTTCAACTTTAATCAACGCCTCAGCACACCTATCAGAAGCTCTCTCATGAGTATTTTTGGTCATTATTGCTTCTCCTCCAATGGATAGAATGTGCTCATAAATTTCTTCATCACAAGTAGCAACAATTGTTTGAGAAAGAGTTTTGCATTTAATTACTTGTCGATAAACAAGCTCTATCATAGGAATTCCATTTATTAGTTCCATAGGTTTTCCCGGATATCTTGAACTATTCATTCGAGCAGGAATAATTGCTAAAACTTCCATAAAATTAAAGAGGATATTTAGAGTAATATTCTAAAAAAACTGAATCTATAGAATATGGAATAAAAGTAAATCCTTGTTTTATCAACTTTTTTAATTCATTTTTATCTGGAGCAACTTGATGAACACCACATGGCACTTTTGATATTTTAGAGTGCGCCAAAATCTTTTCCTGCGCCTTCAAAAATTCTTTATTTTCAAAATTTCCAGCATTGCCTAAAGAAGCTGACAAATCATATGGGCCTATAAGGATGGCATTAAGGCCTTTTACTTTAGTGATTTCGTCTATATTTTCTAAAGCTTGTTTGTTTTCTATCATTGCTACAATGAAAGGATTTTGAGCTTCTTTGATATAATCGAAAAATCTTTTTCCAAAAAGGTTAGCTCTAGAATATCCTACACCTCTTTCTCCATTTGGAGGCCAACAGGAAAATTTTATGGCTGTTTTTAAGTCTTCAGCTGTCTCTATCATGGGAATTATAAGTCCTCCGGCTCCAGCATCTAAAGCCTTCTTGCAATTATCTTTTGAAACTTCTGATATTCTTGCCAATGGCAAAGTATCTCCAAGTTCTAAAGCTCTAAACAATCCGGGAAGAGCATTTTCACCAATTAGACCATGTTCTAAATCAACTGCAACCCAATCATAACCAGCATCTCCTAATATTTCAGCGGAGGAGGCTTCAGGTATTTGAATCCAGCTTCCTATTGAAGGAACGTCCTTAGCTAATTTTTTTTTTATAGCTTGGATTTTTTTTAATTTATTCATTGAATGCTTCAAAGTCCTTTATTTTATATTTAATTCTTTTATCTGATGAAAGAAATGTATTATGGTCGTGCTCTCTTAAAACAAAATCTATTTTATTTATTCTTGCTGCCTCTAAATCAACATTAGCATCGCCTATCATAAAGCATTTTTTCCTTGATAATGCTTTACCGCTAATAATTTTATCTAAAGCTTTTGCTTTATTTAGAGGCGATCCAAAATAGCTAGAAAAAACTTCTTTTAAGCCAATTTTTGACAAAATAAATTCTATTTCTTCTTGAGGGGTCGCTGTAACTAAGTAAAAAGACTGAGAATAAACATTCATTTTTAAAAATTTTTCAACTCCTTTCACCCATTTTGAATTTATAACATCACTAACTACTTTTGATTTAAAATTTTCTAAGTACTTATTCTCAAGAGAAGGAGTTAAATTAAATCCAGCCCATTTTAAGTAAAGAGGAATTTTTTCAAATCTTGATTTTCCTGAATTTTTTAAATGATGTTCTTTAACTTTTTTAGCTAGCTTTTCTCCATGAGGCAAAAACATTTCATAAAAACAATTTGTTTTTATTTCGACTGAGTCTTTTATTACACCATCAAAATCAAAAAATATGTGATCGTATTTATCAATCCTAATCTGATTCTTCATAAAGTTCTTGTTGGACTTCTTCAATAATATTCAAGAGACCTTGGCCAAGATCAACAAATTCCGAGGGTACTATTTTTTTTGCACTTTTTGGAGAGTATCTATATGGAGTGTTGCCATAATGATCAGCTCTTACATCATTTTTGAGAAATTTTATATTATCCTCTTTCCCAGATATCTCAAAAATAATAGAGAATAAATCTTTTGCTCTAATCGTTTGATGACCTGTGATGATTACGGCTGAATTTGAATATTTATTATCTAAAAGGTCCACTCCTAATTTAGCAGCATCACTAACATGAATGTACTCCCTAATTTCTTCTCCATTTCCCGCATATTCTATTTTATTTTTCTTAAGAACTTGTTTTACAAATCCCCGTATGCCATTCCAAGACTGCGACCTTGGACCGTATAAAGATCCATATCTTAAGAAAGTATAATTCAAACCATATTCTTCATGATATGACTCAATAATAGATTCTGCAGCTTGCTTACTAACTCTGTAAAAGGAGCCATGAGAACTGTAGACATAAACTGTTGAAGCATACATAAATCTTTTTATTTTTGATTCTTTTACTGCTTCAAGGACATTAATAATCCCCATAATATTTGACTCAAGAGTTTTTACTGGATTCTCTTTAGCTTCTCCAATGTCTGCTATAGCTCCAAAGTGATAGACGTAAGAAACATTTTCCATTGCCTTTTTCAAATCATCTAGAGACATAAAATCACCAATTAGCATCTTTTGCTCTTCTGATTTCCATTTTGAAGGTTGAATATCAAATAATGAAACTTCGTATCCCCGTTTTGTTAATTCGTCTGCAGTATGACTTCCCATGAAACCTGAGCCGCCTATAACTAAAACCTTACCTTTCTTACTTGTATTCATTGCTAATAGGAGTTTGTTGGAATTAAATTAAGTAAATCTTCTCCTTTTAAAAATCGAATTGCTTCCTCTGTAGCTTGTGACTCCATTTCAGACCTTGATAAAAAAGACATTGGCCCTAAATGAGCGGTCAATAAAGCCCTATCAATTTCTGATAATTTCCCAAAATAAGGTTCATTTTCAAAAACATCTAAACCAACTCCAGATAGATGATCGTCTTGAAGAACTTCATAGAGATCTTTTTCATTTATGATACCACCTCGAGAGGTATTAATTAAAATCGCATTTTTTTTCATTTTAAGGAGTACATTTTTTGAAAATAAATTTCTGGTTTTCTTGTTCAAAGGAAGATGTATAGAAATAATATCTGATTTTTTTAATAAGTCTTCAAAATTGACGTATCTTAATTGCTTATTTTGTAAGAATGTTTTTGGCCTTTTAATATCGTTTACTAAAATTTCCTTTGTATCCAATACAGAAAGTAATTTAATAAGTTCTTTACCTATCCTTCCGGCTCCAATTACTCCAACAGAAAGCTCTGACAAGCTTCTACCTAGCTCTCTATGCCAAATACCAGCGTGAAGCTTTAAATTGGAAATTTGCACATTCCTGAGAAGAGACAAAATCAATGTTAAAGATAATTCAGCAACAGAAAAAGATGGCGCTGTGGGAGTATAACTTACCTTTATATTATTTTTTTTTGCATATTCTAAATCTATATTATCTAACCCTACTCCAACCCTAGATATAAGTTTGAGATTTTTTGCATTTTCTAAAACTTTTTTTGAAAGCTTTTCTGTGCCAGCAATTAATATTTCATATTCTGGAATCAAAGAATAAATTTCTTCCTCAGACATTTTTCTATTGTAAGGATTTAGATTATATTCAATATCATTCTCCTTAAGTAAAGAAAAAGGTTTATCACTACAATCGCCAAAAGATGCTGTACTAATCAAAATTTTCATCTCTTAAATTTTAATCTATCAAAAACCAATAGGCATCTTCAAGAAGATGAGATGGATGAGAGAAAATATCTTTTTTTTGTCTCATTATTTCTTTAAATTTTTTTCTTTTTTCCTTTCCCTCAACTAAAACAAATATTTTTTGAGAAGATTTAATAATTTTTGGAGTAATTGAAAGCCTATTAAATTTTAATTTGCTCTCATGAAACCCTATCTTTCTTTTATTTTTTAGTAGTTTGCTTTTAGGAAAAATGGATGCAATATGGCCATCAATACCAAAACTTAATAAAAGGAGAGTTGGATTTTCAGGGAAACTTATTTCATGATGCTTAATAGTCTCTTCAATGCTTTTATTTTCAAAGAAAAGTTTTGAAAAAGAACAATCTGTAGGAATTTTATCTTTGAAGAGATTTTTTTTTATTAAATTAAAATTACTTTCTTCATGACGAAAATCAACGCACCTTTCATCCCCTAAGAAAAAATTAATATTTTTTAATTTTTTAAATGAATGATGTTTTGACCAATGTACATATAAACTTTTTGCAGTCCTTCCTCCAGTTAAAATAAGATCCTTTTTCCCTTTCTCTTTTTTTAGAACATTATTAATCTTTAAGACTAGAGTTTCTTTCCACGAACATTTATTAAGCTCTATAATATTCTTTGAATTAAAGATCACAATTACCTTTAGGAAAAAGCTTTCACCCAATTAGACATATCCTCAACGCCATCTTTTATATTAAATTTGGGCTTGAATCCTAATAATTTTTTTATTTTTTCTATATCGGCATGACACCCTAAAATATCTCCAGGCGTATTGCCTTCCTCAAAAACCTCAATTTCTTTATCGAAGCAAATTCTAATGTTTTCAATCAAATCTCTGATTGTTGTTTTTTTTCCAGAACCTAAATTAAAAATTTGATTTGGCTTATTATTTTTTAAACATAACTCCCATCCCTGTATTACATCGTTTATATGTATAAAATCTCTGTAACGATCAAGACTTCCCTGAACTTTAATCTTAGAATTGTTCATAATTAAGTTCATAAAGATACTTACCATTCCTTGATCAGATCTTGTTAAGTCTTGTCCGGGTCCATAAACATTAAATTGTCTGATTACATTCCATGAGATTTGATGGTGCTCAGCGTAAATATCAAGAAGTCTTTCACTATATCTTTTTGAAAGAGCATAAATTGATTTTGGCTCACAAGAAGAACACTCATCAATAGGCTTTTCATTACTATGGTCACCATATACTACAAAAGATGAAGCATAAATTATTCTTGAAATATCGTTTTGCAAACACCACTTTAGGATGTTTAAAGTTCCTAGAATATTGATACTTATATCTTTATCAGGAATTTCAATAGATTTTGGACCTGATGATTGAGCTGCAAGATGTAGAACTGCATCCGCACCTGCTACTTTTATCTTCAATAAACTTTCAAGATCCGTGATATCCGCCTTGATAAATTCTGAATCACTCTTTTTATGATTTATAGAAGTAGAAAGGTCATCAAGAATTACTACTTCATGGCCTAATTCAAGAAGTCTTGATACAAGTCTAGATCCAATATAACCTCTTCCCCCAGTAACAATAAGCTTCATTTTTGTTCAAGAATATCTATGAGTAAATTTGTAAACTTAGACATTTCTTTAGTAGGACCCAACGTAATGAGTATGAAATTACTCCATGGTTTAGGATAGTTGCTTTTTACATATATTTTGTTTTTCTGAAGTTCATTAGTAAGCTTTTCATATTTTTTTTTGTTCTTTAAATCGATAAAAAGATAATTTCCAAAATTTCCTAAATTTCTGTACCCAAGATCAGTAATTATTTTTTTTAATTTTTCTCTGGATGCAATAACTTTTTTATTATATTTTTTAATTATTTCAAAATTATCTAAAGCATACTCTCCTATAGCGGCTGAGAGAGAACTTGTTTCGTGCGCAAATCTTGTTTTACTAAAAATTTCCATATTCTCTTCACTTGATGCCATAAAACCCAAACGAATAGACGGCATACCAAATCCTTTTGAAAAGGTTCTCATTATTACGATATTAGAAAAATCATCTATCAAAGAAATTGCAGATTCTGCACCAAAATATAAATATGCTTCATCTACAACAAATAAAGTATTATTTTTTTTTGTTTGAATAGCTATGTCACGAATTTCGTTCAAACAAAAAGTATCATCTATGGGTTGATTTGGATTTGGAAGAAATAAAATTTTTGGTTTAGAGTCTATAAATTGTTTAAGTTTTTTACGATTTAATTTTAGATTGTCATAGTCATAAGGTATCTCAGAAATTTTTGTTTTAAAAATTTTACTGTAAACATAATACATTGCATAAGTTGGACTTGGTACGCCAACTCTATCTCCAGGCTTTGTATATACCTCCCAAATTGTTTTCATGGCACCATCAATGCCAGAGGTGACTAAAATTTTTGATGGATCAACGTTGTTATGTTTCGAAATTTTTTCGTATAAAGATGATAAATCTGGATAAATACTTAGAAAATAACCTGGTTTATTATTTACAATATTTTTTAAATAATTTTTAGGCCAGGGACTTACTCTTTCATTTCTATTAAGTCTTAAGCCTTTTTTAAGATCTCTATTTTCTGGAATTCTTTCTCTACTTAGGCTCTTAAGATGAGAAAGATTAAAATTTTTTTTGTTCATATTTTTTACTTACTATAAATAAAATTAAACCCTGGCGATTTGCCTGTATAAGGGTGTTTTGATTCAAACTTAAATCCGAATTGTGATAAAAAATTTGTAAATTCCTCTGCATCTTCCTCATAAACAATTTCTACAACAATGCTTTTTAAGGAATCGCTTGAAAGTATTTTTTCTGAGCCTTTAATAATTTCCATTTCTAAGCCATCAACATCAATTTTCATAAAATTTGGCCTCTCAAAGTTACAAATTTCTATCAAGTCATCGAGTTTAAAACACTGCATCTTAGAAATTTTTTCAGGTTGAAATCTTTCTCCTGTCTCGCCTATTGCTTCGCCGAAAGCATGGGCAGCGCTACCTGTATTAAGGTCGCTAAAATTAAAGTTTCCTAGTTTATTTTGAGATGAAAGTGCTAAGCACAAAGGAACTATACTTCCCTCACATTCGTTCAAGAGGATATTTCTATTAAGTTGATAAAAGTTTAAAAAAGAAGGCTCAAAACTATATGTTTTAATTTTTTGATTGCAATATTTTGATGCCACCAAAGAATAAGCTCCTATATTTGCACCAATATCATAAAAAATTGGATTCTTTATTTTTTTGAAATTTCCTTCAATCCATCTGATAATTTCAGGCTCTTTCCTGCATGAAATTGTTCTTGTATTGAGTTCAATTTCGGAATTTATATAAAGATTTATATCATGAGATTCATAATCAAGTTTTTTTACTAGTTGAATTTCATTCTCTAGCGCTATTTTTTCTAGATCTGTTAAATTTTTTAGGAAGTCTTTATATTGCATTTTTATGAAATCTTAGTTATTTCAAAAAGAATTCTATTGCCAAAGTCTTTTTTTTCTATTAGTTTTTTGTAACTTGTATTAAAAGTTTCAAAAAGTTTTATAAATTCTTTACCTAATATTTTTTCTTTATTAAGGTTTTCTTTAATATCATTATCAATTTTATCACCGCCCACAATTCCTGTAGTTTTAGGTTTTTTTTCAAAAAACCATCTTAAATGATTAAACAAACTATAAGCTTGAAAAGTTTCTATTTTAAATTTCAAATCTTTTCTATTTAATCTTAATTGAAACTTCTCAAATGTTTTTTTACAAAAATAGTTTATTGATTGTTTCTCATAAAAGAAATCCTTAAATTCTTGTATTTGCCAAATATCCTTGAGCACATCATTTGTATTTGGAGTATAAATAATTAATTTTCCTTTTATATGTAAATGATTAATTAAATTAGAAATATATTCAAAAGGATTATTTATATGCTCAAGTACATAGAACATAAATATTAAGTCATATTTTTTTTTAGGCTTTATTTCATCGAGGTCAGAAAAACACTCAATGTCTAAATTTTCTCGCACGTATCTTGCTCTTGATGGATTAAGTTCTATTCCAGAACAGGAATGATTTTTTTTCAGGTCAATAATTCTTTTTAGAAAATAACCTGTAGAGCAACCAATTTCAAGAATGCTTAAGTTCTTTGTTTTTTTAGGTATGTGTTTTTCAACATATATTTCAGATTGTTCGTACCCATTTTCAAAATCTTCATTTTCTGATGGTATTTCTAAACCAGCTGACTGTAACCTAAAAATCTCATATTCATCTTTCTGAATAAGGGATTCATCAAAATTGTCAAAATATTGGAAGCAACAATCTTTACAAAAAAATAAATTTTGCCTACTTTTATCTCTTAATTTTGTTAATTTTTTTTTTATATTTTTAGAGGTGCATACTGGGCACTCAGGTGGAGAATCATTCTTCATCTAATTTGAAATCAAAGTCTTTTTCATAATTATTACACATTTCTAAGAATATATTTTTAAGAGCATCTGATGAAATTTCATTAAGTATATTTAATTTTTCATTGATCATCTCTTTTTTAAAAACTTTTCTAGGTATTTTTTCTTTTTTTAAAAATTTTTTCATAGACCCTTTTATGATTTTTTTACCTAAATGAAACTCAATAGATTTCAAATATTCATTAGGATTTTGCACAAAATGCTCAAAAGGTATTGATAGTAAAGACTTATCTAAAATATCTTTATTTTTTTTAATTCCTGTAGCTCTAGAACTTTTTATCCAGTAAAGAGAATTTATTACTTTTTCGATATTATTCATTTCTAGGTATTCTGCTTCATGATTTTTGACAAACCAAGGCAATGTATGGAATTTATCCTTATCCATGGAGCCATTAGTTTTATATTTCAAAGTTAAAGTAAATTCTTTAGGGTCTTGACCCATTCTTTTTGTCCAATTTTGTTTAAGCCAGAATTGGATTATTGATACTGGATGTCTGACCATTTCAATTATTCTCAATCTATCCTTAAAAACACTAGAGACTAAAGACGGAAATGATAAAAGGTGATGAGTACCCAATACTAAAAGAGTTTTTTTTGATCTTATTTCTTCAGAGATATTATCTGAATCCCTCTTAAAAATTTTTTTTATGTTTAGAAATTGATTTGAATTATGGAATACACTAGTTCTATCTAGGTATCTAAAGTTGGTATGTCTTCCTAAATAAGAATCATAAAGCCTTTTTTCAGATAAAGTTATTAATAAAGATTTAAAAATTTGAAAATCAATTTCATTATTTTCAAAAACGCAACTTAAATTTTCGTATATGTCGTCCCATATTGGTAATTCAACTTCTTCATAACAAGAAACAATGGTACTTAATAACGATTTTCCTGATCCTGAGGTCCCATCAATAAAGACTAAATTTTCTAGGAGATATGGATCTCTGTCAAAATATGATTTTGTCATGAAAGAGTGTTAAGGTTAAAATTTAATAATAACATTTATGGATTTAAACAAAAATCGTCAAGATGACCTAAAAATTTATAATAATTTAGATTTTTATGAAGAGCCTAAAGAATATTTCAAAGATTGTTTAAAAATTATTAATAAAAAAATTAAAGATCCAAAGAAAATTTTGGATATTGGATCAGCCAATGGGGCATTTCTTAATTACCTTTCTAAAACTTTTAAAAGTAATATTTTGTATGGACTAGAGCCAGTAAATGAACTTAATTTAATTTCAAAAAAAAATACAAAAGCTAGAATATTTGAAGAATCATTGGAATCATTTAATCCAAAAGATAAATACGATGTTGTCACTGCAATGGGAGTTATTGGCATTTTTTTTGATCCAGAAATTTTTATTAAAAAAATAAAATCTTTATTATCTAAAAATGGAATCGCAATAATCCTTTCACCCTTCAATGAAGAAAATGTTGATGTGATTGTTAATCATCGAACATCTTTAAATAAAAAATGGGAGTCAGGTAATAATGTTTTTTCTCAAAACTCTATGAACGAAATTTGTAAAAAATTAAGTATGGATTTTGAGTGGAAAGATTTTGAAATAAAGTTTCAAATTAAAAAAACTAATAATCCTGTTAGAAATTGGACTGAAGAATTTAGAAAAAATAAGTACCATTTCATATCTGGTCTTGGGATGTTTTATACAATGAAGTTTCTTATAATTTCTATGAAGCCTTAATAAAAGCCTCCATCAACTCTAATATCCTGACCAGTAACATAATTGGAAAGATCCGATGATAAAAAAATAATTACTCCAACCACATCATCTTCGGAAGCCATTCTTCCCAATGAAGTTTTATTTTCATATCTCTGAATAAAATTATTTGGCTGATTTCTTAATATTCCTCCGGGAGATACAGAATTTATTCTTACTTTTTTTGATAACGTTGATAGCCATTGAGTTAAATTAAGAAGAGCTGCTTTAGATGCTCCATAAGCAGCTGGGTTTGTCATATCTGTATTTTCGTAAATTGACCAATCTGGAGGAACGTGAGCATATATTGAACCTACATTTACAACTTTTGAATTTTTTGACATTTCTAAGTTTTTAAATAATCCCTGAGTTAAGTGAAAAATTGAAATTAAATTTATTTCTAAACATTCTCTCCAGGCATTCACAGATTGGTTTCTAAAATTTTCATTCCACCCTTTTAGGTTTTTTTCACCCGTAAAGGCTGCATTATTGATCAAAGTATCTACTCGTTGGTTTTTCAAACTGGATATAAGTTTTTTTCTTGCATTTTCATTACCTAGATCACAAGCAAAATAATTTATTTTAGAATTTGTTTGTTCCGATAGTTCTCTAGATAATTTTTTTAACTTATTCTTATAGAGATCTACTAAAATTAAATCTGAGCCAAGATTGGCAAAATTTTTAGATAATTGAATTCCTAAATTTCCTGTGGCTCCAGTAATGAGAGTTGTCTTATTTGAAAAATCTAATAACTTTGCAATTTCCATTAGCTTAAAATTTTTTTAATTTTAAAAATTCGGCAATCTTAAAATCAATTAGATCATCTATATCTATTGATCTTTTTTTTGGAATTATTAAAACTCCAACTTTCCCATCAAAAATAGATTCGTTATTCAATATGAAATTTGGATCTGCAACATAAGCAGATGTTCCTACATCATAAGTCTTGGAGGCCTGTTGTCTATTCATTATTTTATTTTTATGAGGTAACAATAAAGAAGCTTCATTTTTAGAATTTATTTTCACCATATTAAAACTAGGATTTCTAGACGATTCTGAGGCAGTTATCACAATATCATAAAGATTTTCTTCAAACATCCTTATAGATTTTTCGATATCTATTTTCTTCCTTAAAGGAGAGGTTGTAGGTAACGAAATAAAACAATCCAATTTTTTTTTATCATATTTTTCCATAAATTTTATAGCATGTATCCAAGAAAGCCATTCGGGAGAATTATCTTTTGCTAAGTATTTAGGTCTTAAAAAAGGAACAGTAGCCCCATATGATTCTGAAATTTTTTTTATTTTTTTACAATCTGTAGAAACTATAACTCTTTTAATCTTTTTTACTGATAAAGCCTGATTAATCGCCCATGCTATAAGAGGTTTTCCTAAAAAAAGCTTTATGTTTTTATTTGGCAATCCTTTTGAGCCAGACCTTGCAAAAATAAAAGCTGTATACATTTTATTTTAAATATACCTTTTTTTCTTTTTTAGATGAGGTTTTGCATGCTTCTATAACTTTAAGAACCTTTAAGCTTTCTTCAATTGAATTTATTTTTTTAGCTGAATTTTTATTTAAAAATTTAAAATATTCCCATTCTTTCAAGTAAGAAATATTTAATTCATTTTTTTTCTTAAATATTGTTTTCCAAGAATCTTTTTTAGCGTCGTACTTTTCTACAGTTCCCTTCAAACCGTCCCATTTTAAAGAATTCTTTTCTCCAATTACTATACAATTCCGAGTCGAGTCTCTTCTATAAAAGTCCATATTTAAATTTCCAATTAATTCGCTTTTACTTTGATTTTTTTTAAAAGATAAAATTATGTTAGCAGTATCTTCGACATCTAATTTCAAAGAGCTCTGTTTACTAATGCTTGCTTTTACCCATTTAACATCTCCGAAAAGCCAATTTAGATAATTTATCTCGTGACTTAGCTCTAAAAGAACTCCTCCTCCTAAATTTTTATTTGCAGATACATTGTTTTCATAATTTTTCTTATCTCTCCACTCTGGTAAATAACTCCCTACTTCGGATCTAAATGAGATTATTTTTCCACAAGAATTTTTTTCAATAAGTTTTTTAAACTTTATTAAAGATTCAAAATATCTAAGATTGTAGCCTATGAAAATTTTGCTTTTACTTTTTAAGGATTTCTTAAAAATTTTTTTTGAGTCTAAGAAGTTATCTAATAAAGGTTTTTCAATAAATAAATCCGCACCCATATTTAAAAAATTTTCGAGCAGATTTATTCTTTTTGAAGCAGGATTACAAAATACAACTAAGTCCGGTTCAAATTTTAAGGCTTTTTTTAAATCATAAAATATTTCATTTACTCCTATAATATTTTGTGAGTAATATTTCTTATGTCTTAAAAGACCTATATGTGAGGTAGGATAAAGTTTATTTAAAATTTTAAGGTGTCTTTTAGCAATGTTTCCATAACCTATTATTAATAATTTACTTGCCATCACAAAAACTTTTTAATAATCGCAAACCTGCTTTACCACTTTTTTCAGGATGAAACTGACATCCCATAATTTGATCCCTTTTAATTATAGCCGTCAATGTATAACCGCCATAATCACAATAAGCTAAGGTATCTTCCTTGGAACTGGTATTTGCTACAAAAGAATGTACGAAATAAAAGTAATCATTCTCTTTAATCCCTTTCATGAAATAATTTTCTCTAAAATTACTTAATTTGTTAGGAATTAATTTATTCCAACTTACATGAGGAATTTTTAAATTATCATTTTTTTTTAAATCTTCTGAAATTGGATCTACAGTACCAGATATTAAATTTAAACCATCGTGTGATCCAAACTCTTTGCTCTTTGACATTAATATTTGCATACCAAGGCAAATTCCTAAAAGGGGTGTTTCCTTTTCTGCTAATTCTCTAAGAGTATTATCTAAACCTAATTTTTTTAATTTATCCATAGCTACTTTGAAAGCTCCTACTCCGGGTAAAACTACTCTATGAGATTTTAAAATTTCTTTTTCATTTTTTGTGACCAAAACATCTACTCCACAAAATTCCAAGCCTCTTTTAACGCTTAAAATATTTCCCAGTCCGTAATCAAGTATTGAGACCTTAATCCTCTTCATAGTTTCTAACTTCGATATTTTTATTCCGAATAGATTTTCTTAAATCTTTTAGATTTAATTTTTTATAATGCAAAACGTTAGCCATAGCCACTGCATCCACCTTTCCAACTTGTACAGCTTCAACAAAATGGTCTACTTTTCCCATTCCTCCACTTGCTATTATGGGAATTCTTACAGCTTCAGCTACTGCCTTTAAAAGATCAATGTCAAAACCATTACCTGTTCCTTCTTGGTCAACCGAAGTAAGTAAAATCTCTCCTGCACCCATTTCTTCTGATTTTTTAGCCCATTCAACTACATCTAAACCTGTATGCTCTCTTCCATTATCAACGTAAGCTTCCCAACTATTAATTCCATTTCTTTTTGCTTCAATAGAAAGAATCATACATTGAGATCCAAAGGTTTCTGCGACTTCAGTTATGAGATTTGGATCTTTGACTGCGGCAGTATTTATTGCAATTTTATCTGCTCCTGATTTTAGAAGATTTTCGACATCTTTAAGAGATCTAATTCCGCCTCCAACAGTAAGAGGTACGAATATGTTTTTCACTGCATCTTTAAGAACTTCCGATAAGTGATTCCTTTCATATAAGCTTGCCACTGAATCAACATAAATTATTTCATCAATTCCTTGATGATAATAATCAGTGGCTAAATCTAAAGGCAACCCTACCTTTCTTAACCCCTCTAAATGGATACCTTTTATTACATTAGGCCCTTTTATATCTAACCTAGCTATTAATCTAACATTTTTCATGAAAGACTATTTAAGAGGATTTCTCAATTGCCACTTACTATCTTTGAACATCCAAATATGAGGAGATCTTGAGTTGTCAGCAAGTAAATCAAAATATTTTTTGTCTAAAATAGGTTCTTCAAACATCTCTGAAGCTTTGGGAAATTCTTTTTTAGGCAAACTAAGATAATTGAGTAATTCTTCAAGAAAACGTTCGGGATATTCGTGATCAAATTTTTTTACAAGCGCAATTCCTTCATCTCTATCAATATCACCGGATCTAATTTCTTGAGCAGCATCATAAGTTGCTCTTCCAATTCCAAATTTTATACCAGTAGTATAAAAGTGAAGATCATCTATTTTATCGTCAATACTATTATATTTTGAATAAGTTCCTGCTGTTCTTTCCGGAGATGCTTGGAAGTTTCCATGTTCTACAGAATAGTAATAACAGGACTGAGGGTGCCATTTTAAATAATAGCCCAAATAATGAACTTCAGTATTGTTGGACCTTATTTTTTCTGGATCCGCAGGAAGGTATGGCTCTAAATCATTTTGATTTAAGCCGAAATCATTTTTTAAATCTTTTATAGATACTCCGCCAAGGAAAATATTTGATGGATCTTTTTCGGTAAAATAAGACCAGTCTCTTTTTGAATTATCTGTATCTTGTATAGGGTTTCCATACTCTGCTTCATTTTCTCCGTAAAAAATCAATGGAATATTAAATAACAACGAAATCTTCGGGGCCAAAGCTTTTTGCCCAAAAAAGAATGCTTGAAATGGATGAAAGAGAAGCTCTGTTGATAATCTTGTAAGCAATCTATGAGTTTTTCCATTAGGGGTCATCAAGTAATTATCGTGACCAGCATGAATCCAAGATTGAAAGTTTTTCCAACCCCATTCTGTATAAATATTTGGAGCCCAAGTTATCGTTAGAGGATTCATTTTAAATTTTGTTTTTAGAATATGTGAAGCATAAAAACTATCTTTACCCCCTGAGCCAGGTACTAAACAATCGTAAGAGCCATCTTTTTTTCTAAATCTATTACATAATTCATGTAACTCATCTTCTCTTTCTGACCAATCTATGTTTTTATTTTTTAGTTCTGCATAGTTACAAGCGTCACAAATGCCTTTTTCATCAAAATGGATTGTTTTTTTCGAAGAGGATGCTTTATGTTTATGTTCTACCGAAGAATTTGGTCTTTGATTAGAAATTACACATTTCTTGCAGTAAGAAACCTTATTTGGCAAACCGTAGAAAGCTTCATTATTTTTTGACTCTTCTTTAAATTTTTCTAAATCAATTTTTTTAGGATATTTTATAATTTCCATTTTTATAAACTGCTATTTGCGTTAAGAAAATCATTTTCTCTTCCAACATCTATCCAAGACTCATGAATCATAAAAGCAGAAGTCTTCTTATTGTTTGAACTAATTAGATCAAAAAAATTAGGCATGTCATATGGTTCAGAGTATGGAAGATACTTTAGACATTCCGGATTAATTACATAAATTCCTGCATTTACATAGCTGGTATATATTGGCTTTTCTTCAAAACCGATTATATCCGTGCCGCTTAGCTTTACTACCCCAAAAGGGTTTTGACTCTCATGTATTCTTACTCCCATTGTAGCTGCAGAATTTGAATCTAAATGAAAATTAAGAATTTGATTAAGATCGACATTTGTTATGAGGTCTCCATTCACAACCAAAAGAGGTTCCTCAGGTAAATTTTCTATTAAGGATAAACAGCCTGCGGTGCCAAGTTTTTTACTTTCCTTTAAGTAAGTTATATTTACTCCAAACTTTTTTCCATCTTGCAAATAATCTTCAATTTTTTCTCCTAGATAGTTTATTGATACGATAATATCGTTTATCCCATTTTTTTTTGCAGATGCAATAATGTGTTCAATTATTGGCTTTCCTTTTACTTTGAGTAGGGGCTTTGGGACTTCTTTTGTCCTTGGAAGAAGCCTTCTACCTTCTCCTCCAGCCATTATTACCAAATTTGAAGAAATAAGTTTTTTTTGAATTATTAAAGACTTTAAGAAAAGACCTGTGCATATACCTTTATCATTTACTTCAGGTATCTGATCCACTTCATTTTCATTCATTAATTCCAATATTAATGAGTGATTTGAATCAGGTAGAACTTTAATAGGATCAGAGTTTATAACGTCTATAATATTTGAATTTAACTGAAATCCGGAAATTAATCCTCTACGAATATCTCCATCAGAAATAGTTCCTAGAAATTTATCATCTTTGGTGGCTATAAGTATTCGTTTTCCATTTTTATCCAAAAGATTTATTGCTTTTTCAATGGAAGAATTGACATCAATTAGGGTATTTTCCCAAGTATTATCTCTCATTGATTAATCCCTATTTAATAGTAATTCAAATGCTTCTGCAGCTTTGAAATTTACAAAAGATCCTCTGAATATTGCTTGAGCTTCTATTGTTTTCTTATTCCTGGGGAAAGGAAATTGCCCCATTTCAGACTTATAAATTTTCATTGCTTCAATTTTTTTTCCGAGATATGGTGAAATATCTTCGAAATAATTAGGATTGAAACTTGATTTTCTATCTAAGTAAAAATTTGATTCAGAAATTGTTTCGTAAGATAAAACTTTTTTTATGCTTTTTAACCTAAATGGTTTACAACATGAGGAAGCAGCATCAAAAACGATTCTATGATCAGAATGCGCATCTGATAGGCTTGGAATGAATACTTCATTTGGCTGAAACAAATCTAAAGCAGACTTCATAGAAGATACTAAAGCTTCAAAAGAACTATCAGATAAAGTTGAAGTTTCGAAATCTAGAGAAAAAAAATTTTTCTTTTTTATTTTGAGTAATTCTCTAATTTCATTTATTTCTTTTTTTCTCTTTGATAATTTTATTTTTGACCATCCAAGCTTTTCAGATGCAGAACTTATTATTATCCAGCCAAGTTCATGTTTTTGAGCTATTCTTTTGAACAGCGTTCCTCCACATCCAAGAATCTCATCGTCCGGGTGAGGTGAGATGACTAAACTTTTCATAAAAAATAATCTCCCTGAGAAAGATTTATTTTTGGTTCTATTTCAAGCAAAGATATTGCTCCATTAGATGTTTTAACTAGAATCTGGTTATTTTTCGTATTCAAAACTTTACCTGGCTCTATATTACAACTTTTATAGTTAATAATTTTGCATTTCCATAACTTTATAAGTTGATCTTTATAAATGAAAGTTGCTCCATGATAAGGTTTAGATAATGCTCTAACCAAATTATAAATTACTTCAGATGACATACTCCAATTTATCATTCCGTCTTTTTCGTTTCTTTTTCTCCAATAAGAGGCTAGCTTTTGATTTTGTTTAAAGGCTTTTAATTTTTTTTCTTTTAAAAGAGGAAAAAAATTTTTTAGTTGCTTAGAGGCTGTAATTTCTATTTTTTTATACAAAGTATTTGCTGTATCTTTTTTTGTTATTTTGACTTTCTCCTGAGAAATAATTGGCCCTGAATCAGCTCCTTCATCCATGAAGAAAAATGTTGACCCCGTTTGAGTTAGCCCTAAGACTAATGCCCAAATAAGAGGATGCCTTCCCCTATTCTTTGGCAAAAGAGTTGGATGATAACCTACTACTCCCAACTTAGGAATTTCTAATAACTCTCTATTAATTAATTTAGATAAACCCATACAAAAAATTACTTCTGGATTTTTATCTCTTATGAAACTTAACGATTTTTTTGAATTTATATTGTCATCAAAATTAATAGGTATTTTATTTTTTAAAGCAATTTTCTCTAAATTTATAAAATCGGCATTAAGTTTTGAATTTTTAATGGAAGATATTCCTACAATTTCTGCATTTATATCTATGAGTGTTTTCAACATTTTTTCTGAAAATCTAACGCTTCCTATAAAAAAAACTTTCATTTATTTATATCCTTAAAATTTTTAATAAGAAGATTATCAAATGATATTGTCTCAAGAATATTTTTTATTCTTTTGCTAGCGCCATACTCACCATAAAGGTTTTTTGATTTTGTAATTTTTTTTCTGAAAGAATTTGACAAGCCTTTATCTATAGCCTTCGAAATACTCAAATGATTATTATTACAATTAATTATACTGTCTGAACAAACTCTACCTCTTTGCCGATCACCAATATTTATGGTTGGAATTTTAAATGAGGGAGCTTCAATTATCCCGCTGGAAGAATTTCCAATTATTAAATCTACATGTTTAAATGATGACAAATACCTCAATTGACCCATATTTTTAATAAAAATTGCATTTTTATTCTTTTGAAGATATTTTTCTATTAGAGAAAAAATAATATTTGAATCATGATCAGTATTTGGAGATGTGATTATTATCCCTGCATCAGGCCAATTATTTAAAGCTTTGAGAATTTCGAGATAGTTTTTTTTTGATGTTTCCTTCTCTAAAGTAACTGGATGATAAGTAAAGAGAAAATTTATTTTTTTAAGTTTAAATTTGATTGATTTCTCATATTCAAGCTTATTTAATAACTTTAAATTTTTGATAGAGTCTAGTCCTACAGCTCCTACCTGAAATACATTTTTTTTCTCCTCTCCTAATTGAATTACTCTTTTTTTATATTCATTTGTTGCAACAAAATGAAGATGAGACATCTTTGTAATAGAATGTCTAATAGCTTCATCAATTAAACCTCTTGTAGCTTCTCCTCCATGTAAATGAGCTATTGGAATTCTAAACATCATTGCAGTTGTTGCTACAGATAAGATTTCATACCTATCTCCGAGAATTAAAACTAGATCTGGCTTTAAACTAGTCAAAGCCTCTGCAATTCCCACCATGGTTTTAGACATAGATCTAGTCAAACTTATTGAATTTGATGATTTAGTGTTTATATTTATTTTTCTTTCTATTTTAAAACCATCTTTTTTTATAACCTTGAATGTTTCTCCATGAATCTTAGAAAGATGAGAGCCAGTAACAATTAATTGAAGCTGAAGTTTCTTAGATAAATTAATTTCTTCTAGAAGAGGCTTCAATAATCCATAATCAGCTCTTGATGATGTGACAACAAGTATTTTTTTTCTCATATAGAAATCAGCTCATCTTCTTTAAAATCTTTTTTTGCTTTACTTCCAATTACATCATTCCATTTCATGGGAGATAAGCCATATCCAGGTCTTTTAACTTCAAGATCCTCTTCGCAAATTATCTGCCCTTTTTTGATGATTCTTTTAGCGACAATTGATTTTCTAATGACATCTCTATTTTTTTTTTCTGATCTAGTAATAACTTTTTTTTCTTTTCCTAAAGCAGTTTCTATAGCTCTTATATTTTTTATCATAGATTTAAGCTGTCTTGGGTCCAAACTTGCTTTGTGATCAGGACCCTCCATTTTTTTATCTAGAGTGAAATGTTTTTCAATTATCTCAGCTCCCAATGAAATTGCTGCAATAGGAACATCGATGCCCTTGCTATGATCAGAGTAACCTACTCTAACCTTCAAATCATTTTTAATCTTTTGTATAGCTTTTAAATTTAGTTCTTCTAAAGGCGCAGGATATTCAGTTGTGCAGTGCAATACGATTATATTATTTTTTTTTGTTCCGAAATTTACTAATACAGAAATAGCTTTAGAAATTTCATCAATGTTTGACATGCCAGTAGACAAGATTACTTGAGAATTAAAAGACCCTATAGCCTTAAGTAATGGGTAGTTTGTTATCTCCCCAGAAGGAATTTTAAATATTTCTTGCCCAAGATCTTTAAGGAAAAATAAGCTTTGGAGGTCAAATGCAGTAGCAAAACATTTCATTTCTTGCTTCTTGCAATAGTTATAAATTTTTTTAAAATCTTCATGGCTTATTTCAAGCTTCTTTAACATTTTAAGCTGAGATTCATTTGAGTCATCCTCTTGATAAGCT
>MDSZ01242656.1_pt1 | contig 38470 bp, 24 predicted proteins | sample 811201 | NCBI WGS metagenome assembly MDSZ01 (sample SAMN05326647, study PRJNA326480) | marine metagenome | isolation source: seawater | place: Indian Ocean: North | collected 2010
AAAATAAAAGGTCAGAGGTAAAAAGAGATACTGATGAGGCCGAGATGAGAATGATGGTATCGTCATCATCTTCATATAGAGAAAAAATAGAAGAGATAGCCTCATCAGAGCTAGATGTATCAAGAAGGCTGCTCGAGCTTGACTCTCTTATAAGCTCAAGGATAGAATATTATTATAATTTGCTTGAAAATGGTGGAAGCATACGAGAAGATAAGATTTTTATAGAATATATTAATACATTAAAATCTTTAATGCAAGATTGGAAAAAATATATAGAGGGCTTTGCTGATAAAAAGGTTGAGCATAATATAAATGTTAGCGTTGTAAACACACAGGTTAATGCTCTTAAAGAAGTTATGTATGAAATAATACAAGAAATGAGCCCTGAGCTTATTCCTATTTTTATAAATAGATTAAATAAAAAGATGTCCTTGATTGAGTATGGAAATGAATCATATAATAAATATACTATAGATGCAGAGGAGTCTTTTTAAATGGCTGTAAATATTAAAGTAAGGGATACGCAAAAGCTGTTTTCAAATCTTCATTTAGAGAAAGATTTGAAGAATATCTCTTCTTTTAAGAAGTGGCTGAGGGGTAATTTGATAATCTATAAGGATATAGATGATACAGATGTTCCAAACGGAGATGCTTTAATTTTTCTTAATCATATAGAATTTATGCTTATTAATAATGAAATAGATGGTGATATAAATAGGTCTGTATGGGTTAAAAAGGTTGGGAAGATAATAGCGGATTTAAAAACAGATATTAGGTCTAAAGAGAAAAGAGATGCAGAGTAAAAATTTGTTTTTACAAAAAATTAATAATATATTGGAAAATGGAGATATAAATCTATTTTTTCATAAAAGATTATATAATGTTTGTGAATCAAATAATCAGGATTTGATCAAGAAGTCTATCGAAAGTGCAATATATTTATCTTCAATTGGAATATCAAGCTTTGAGTTATATAAAAAATATTTAAACTTAAAAAATATAGCAAGAGCAAATCATATTTCTTTTGATAGCAAAACTATGCATAATATAGTTAAAAAGTTAAATTCTTATAATATTAATAATATTAATGATTATTATAGCATAATATTGGAGGCTATTTTGAATTCTAATGATTTGAAAAAAAAGGCATACCCATTATATATGGGCGCGTTAAGTGATGATCCGCCAAATGAGTATAGCCTTAAGAGATGGGGCGGCGTTGTTAACAAGATATATGGAGCGGTATCTTCTGGTGATATGACATATGGAAACGCATTAGACTACTATGCTTCTTTACTTGAGAATGATAAAGAGTCAGATAGCTTTAAAAGATGGATGAAATATTATGAGGATGGAGGAAGCTCTCTTTATGCGCATAATGAAGAGCGCTATATTAGCAAAAGTGCAGGATATCCAATTGATCTTGTTACCGGCTTTTATTCCGAAGATAATAATAAAGACTTTAGTTTTGAATCAAATGCGGATGATGCAAGAAAGAGCGCAGATCTTAAGTCAAGATATTCAATGTGGAAAAAGAAGCTAAATTCGGCTCTAAGAAGAATAGATCGCCTCTTGAGGGATAGCGAAGACTACTGTTCGCCAGAAACTTATGAAGAAATTGCAGGTAGGCTACATAGTCTTGACCTAAAGGTTAATCAGATGAGGCTTGCATCAACAGCTGCTGATTTGACATATAGCGCTGCCATTGGGCTAAAGAAGGTTGGGCTTGAAAATGAAGCAAACATGCTATATAAGATTGCACAAGAGGCGCCCGTACAAGAACCTCCTTCTCCCGAGCCAGATGCTGATGCTACAGATGAGGCTCCTCAGTCGGCAGAGGATGTCCTCAGAGAGACAGAACCTGTTTCGGTTTCTGACATAGACCCTATACCGGGCGCTGCTCCTGGAGAGTACGATGATCTTGCTGGCGAAACATCCCTGGATGATGCCGCAGGCAAGCTCGAAGAGGTGGCGGGAATGCTCGCAGATAGGAGGGTTATCCGACTCTTGGCAGAGTTTGATATACTTTTAGACAAGCTTGGTCTGGCAACAATGTTTCCGGAGCTTGCTGAATCTCAGGCAAAACTTATCGATTCATATGGCTATGCTCTAACAAGAGTTACAAAGATGCTTGGGATGCTTGCGAATACAGGCGCTTTGGTACAGGCTATAGAAAATAAGAAAAGGCCATCTGATGAAGAAGAGGGTGGTGGTGTAATTGCAGATGAATTATCGCCATCACCAAATGAGGAGTCCCCTGCTCAAGGGGGCGGTGAAACATTGTCTCAGGAAGCCGCTGAGCCTGAAGGTGTTGCTGTAGAACCAGCTATGTAGCAACTTTTAGGTAGAGTTCTCAAGGAAAAGCTGTTATATGTCAATTTCAAAAGATTTAATTTTAGCATCTAGTTTAGCAAAAAGGTTTAGTATAGATAAGCCGTATATGGTCGGCGGAGTTCCTAGAGACTATGCGATGTCATCAGGGCCAATAAAAACTTCTGATATTGATCTAACAACAAATACTCCAGATAGCCTTAGATTGGGCATACTGCTTGCTGATAAACTTAATTGTTCATTTAAAATATTTGATGATAATCATATAACATTGTATCTTGATAAATACAGTATTGACTTTTCAAGTAATTTTAAATCAGAAAATGTAATTAAAAGCCTAAATGACCAGGGTATAGATGATCCAAAGCTATACGAGGTTTATAGCAGAGATTTCTCTATAAATACGCTTCATCAGGACTTGCTCACAAAAGAAATTATTGACCCAACTGGTTCTGCTTTAGATGATATATCTGAAAGAGTAATCAGAACACCATTAGATCCGTCAATAACAATAGGTGATGATCCCAGAAGAATATTTAGAGGTATTTATTTCGCATCGAAATATGGATTTGATATAGATAAATCTATTATTGATTTTGTAAAAAATAATACTGATTACGCATATTCAGATTCGGTTTCAGATAGATTTGTTTCTTTAAAGATAAATAAATCCATGCTTATTGATTCAGATTTGACTATAAAATATCTTAGAGACATGAATATTCTTTCTAGAATACCATTGTCTGGATATTTTAAAGATTATTTGATAAAAAATAAATTAGTTATAGAATATCTTGATAACACAAGGCATGATTTTTTAAATAAAAAGTCAATGCTGGAGCAATGGAGTGTAAAGTCCACAGGTGTTAAGTTAAGTATTCCTTCAAAATATGCAACAAGCTGCAGTCCCGTACACCCTGTTGGTAGCAGAAATATTGATGGGCAAAATATAGAAAAGCAGCTTGAATACTTTATGGATGCAATAATTAGTCAAGAATCGGGAGGTAACTACTCTGTCAGACCCAATAGGTCATCTGGAAAAGGCAGGATTGCGGTGGGTGCGTATCAAATACTTATTAGAAATTGGTATGGGATAGCAGATGCAAACAAATATTATTTTGATAAAGATATAGTGAAAGAAAATGGCTATTTCTGTAACGAAGATAGTGATTTGGTTTCTGGAGAAAAGATTCATAGTTCGTTATGCAGAAGTTGCAAAACAAATGAATGCTACAGGTTGGTCAAAAAAGGTGAGTATGCCCCAGATGAGTATGCCTGGAACTATCAGGCCGGCTTAGGAAGGGATGCTAGCTTTATGATAAACAAGGAAAATGAGGATATCTATCTTAGTTGCACTAAAGAACAATTTGAAGATAAAACATGTGGGGCTCAAGCGTCAAAGGAAAATCAAGATACTGTTGCTAAATATATGATGGGCAAATATTTTGAACAATACTATTGTGATAGCGGAAGTGGCGCACATCTTGATGCGGATGGATCAAACAAGCATGTTTGGGGCGCCGTTGCTGCGTCTTGGTATGCAGGAGAGAGAAACGGTGGTAATAAACCACTATCAGAGAGAAGTGATAGAGAAATATACTATTACACAAAAGATGGTCGCAGACTTGGTCCATTTCCATCTATAAAATCTTATTCTGAATCAGTCATGAGAAAATATCATAGAATGTGGTCATCAAACGAAAATGATAATATAAGAGCGCCCAGCTTAGATGAGGGGTCGAATGATGGCGATATTAGTATTGATGATGAAAATGAATGTATGAAGATGGTCGGTGATGAGGTAGTCTTTGTAAAGTGCTCAAAAATAAATGATAGAGCTGAGAAGGTCAGCAGCCTTTTTAAGGCATCAAGAAGAGTTGATCGCAGGAGTCATAACCCAGACAAGGTTAGCTTATACTCTGGCTCAACCTCTTCGGGTCTTAGCCCAAGGGTGGTGTCTTATGTTTCAGAGGGCGGTGCGCCAGAGCCAATTTCTATATCAGGATCAGGTGAGCCATCTAGAGAGACAACCGGGTTGGACTTAAATTATCTAAGGTATGCGGCACTTTACTATGGATATACAACATGGGGCTCTGATGATTATAGTGTTACAGTAGGAGAGCTAGATCCGGATAAGGCAGACATAAAGATAGTTTTTAAGTCTGATTCTGCAGATTGGAATAACAAGACGTCTTTTTATGAGGAGACGATGACGGTCTATTATGCATATCACGGAAGAGGCTCTAGTTCAAAGTGGAGGAGGTATAGTGAGAAGAAGCTTAGGTCCCAAAAGATTTATAATGAAATATATGATGAACAAATCACTTTAGGTAAATCTCAACCCGCAGCAATGGCGTTTGCACAGGCAGCTGTTGATACAGAGGCTAGACGTTTGGCATCAAAAGCTCTAAGCGGAATACAGAGCAGGATATCAAGAGCTCAGGGCTCCAGTTCTGAATTAGAGTCAGAACCGTACAGATATGAGCTTTAATTTTTGATGTATATGCCCGTATATAGTATTATTTTTAATATACTAATAGTTTTAAATATTGTTAGTTTCCATACTATTGACTTTATAAAGGATAATTGATGATAAGAGGCAAGAAAAAGACATGCCCTTTTGGACTTTCGATTCCGTTTGGATGTAAGACATCGGGCGGCTGTATTTCAATGATGAGTTATATAGATCATTCAAGCCAAGACCAAGATGAGGCGCTTGATTTGGCCACTGATAATTGGGAAATTTTATTGTCTTGTGAAACAGTTAGCAGGTGCCCATATGCAGATGTTTTCGTTACCTCAGGTGACAAAGATGTGGTGGTAGACTGTAAGTTTGATCCAATGACAAATGCCGTTCCGGCTGGAAACGTAGGCTTAAACGGAAGCCCTCTTTATCCAAATTATTATGTTGGAGATATTAATATTCCACTTAAAGGTGGGCCATCAGGATATATGTCGGATGACAACAACAGCTCTCTTTATTTTGGAGAGCTATTTACTGATTTAATAAAAGGTTTAGTTTAGGAGCTTATTTAAATGAATACTAAAGTAGAATTTATAGAGAAAACCGCAGAATCAATGCTTGATGAGATCGTTATGTCGCTTGGTGACAATGCAGGATCAGATCTTGTTGTTTTTGAAGAAGATTTGGATGATGATCTTGATGGCGAGATAGGGCTGCTAGAGGATATGGAGTTTTTAGAGGGCTCTGACGAAGAGAGTGCTGGTGAGCCAGGTGAGGTCTCAGGTGACTTAAAGCCATTAGATGGTGATGAGTGGTCTAAAGAGTGGGAGGAAGAGCTTGCGGGGTCTAATCCTGGCGGATTAGTTTCTGATCTTGCAGAGGCTGGAGCTGAGTACGTAGAGGCGTTAAATGAGAATCTGGAAGAGGAAGGTCTTCAGGTTGGAGTTTCTAAGGATGGAGATGAGTTTGGTGTTTTGCCAATACCAGGTAGCGAAGAGTTGTTTGATGACAAAGAGCAAGAGAATGCGGCAGCAGACCTTGATTGGGAAAATGATAGAGATTCATCTATGTTTATGCCATATCTAGAAAATTCTTATCCATCCGGAATACCCTCCCATGATGGAAACTCTATGGTTGGGTGCGAGGTTGCATTATTATATTTAAATAAATTAAACAAGGAGATATCTGAGGCGATTAGAGGTGACTCAGGTGGCCACCTAGATCCGTTGATTCTTGAGGACTACAGGGTTAGAATTCTTAAAGATATGGTTTTGCTAAAAGAAAGAATGAATAACCTAAAGAGAGATCTTGGTGATGCAACCAGACAGCTAACTAGGGCCTCTAATGATTCTTTTATTGAGAAGACTGCAACAACTCCAAGGGTTCAGCTTGTAGCAACCCCATTTGAAAGAGCTATTGCAGGAATACTTATAAACTCTGTAGTCTCTGCAGGTCATCCTTTCGAAGATGTTTATGATTATTTAAATAATAAATATGCATTTAGCGAAAGAGATGAACTGTCTATTATGCAGCTAGTTATGGATAGCGGACATCATATATTTAAAGACAGAGGTTCTATTGGTTCTAAGTTTAATAAAGATGATTTAGATAGTGGCGGAAATGTAGCAGCCCAAGGTCTGGATTTTATAAAAAATTATTTCGCATAGAGGTTTATTTATGAAGGTAAGCAGACATAATACATCAGAAGAGTATTCCACCACTGTTGATTGGATAAAAGACTTTGAAAGAAACATAGAGAAGAATGCAAATTTTTTAGAGTCTTTAAGAAGCAGGCATTATCTTAACAATAATTTCAACTCTATCGAAGAGAAGATGGCTGATATAAGACATAGGGTTGGCTTTGATCTGGTTGGTGCCGAAAAATCATTAGATGGAAATGTTGTTACGGCAGGCTGTGCTGATGAGGATTCTAGTAAAGAAAAGTGTGGGCCGTGTAGCTCTGGCGGAAAATGTGGTGGCGCTGATGCTCATAATCATGATAATAAGCATTTAGAGCTTGTATCAAGCATGCTTGATTATATAAGAAGTATGGCTGAAAACGAAAGCATGCTACCCGGATCAGTAATTGTTGAAAAGTGCATGAATGACTTTGGCGGAAGTGAAAGCATGGCGGATGATGGCCTGACCTTGGATATGGCAAGGTTGGTAAACTATGCTGATGCATTAGCAAAAGACGCTCGTCGTGAAAGTGAAGAGGAGGGCGCCAATGGCTCTATTAAGTATGTATCTCCAGAGTCCGATACTTCTGACGGAGGAGTAGAGCCTGCAGAGTTTTCAAACAGAACATCTTCTGGCTAGTATAATTTCATTGTGTTTTCAAAAGAGTATATATGTCTGGTTCAAAAAAGAATTATGAAGGGGAACTATTTTCAAAGATAAAAAATAATTTTTTAGACTTTGATCCAGCAAACTTTGTTCAAAACAACTTAACACTTGATGGTGATGAGTTTAGTGTTATGAATAATGGGTGGAAATTTATGTCTGAAGTTTATAGACATATAGCCCTTCAGTCGACGCAGAGAAATGGAAAGCCCGTGGTAATAAAAAAGGGGCGTCAGGTTGGAGCCACAATGATGGCGGCTGCATTAGATTTGTATTTTACAAATAGCGGGTTATTTTCAAATCCGCCAATAAGAGTCCTACATGCTTTTCCAGCATTAGCTTTGGTAAAAAGATTTTCTCAGGATAAGTTAGAAAGTCTTATAAGAACAGCAAAAGATGATTTTATAAACAAAAATAGACTTGATACTACGAATGCTGTTGATAATATGACTATGAAGCAGTATGAGACTGGAACATTGTGGATTGATAGTGTCGGTACAGATGGCGATAGGGTTCGGGGTATGACTGTTGACGTTGCATTTTTTGATGAGGTGCAGGATATGTATGGTCAGGCCATTGGAAATGTAACAAAGATTTTAACTGCAGCAAAGTACGGTAGAGTTGGTAATGGGGTCCAAGTTTACTTCGGTACGCCAAAAGAGAGGGGATCATATTTTGAAAATATGTGGGAAGCCTCCGACCAGAGGTTTTATCACCTAGGTTGTAATAATTGTAATTCCGATTATCCGTTTTATTTGTCAGGTGATGACGGATGGAAAGATATATGGATACGCGGCTATACTGTAAAGTGTCCAAAGTGTGGTAGCGAGCAGAGTAAAGTTGACGCAATAGAGGCTGGAAAGTGGGTTTCTTATGGGAATCCTGATTCTAAATTTGTAGGGTTTCATATAAACCAACTTTATATACCTTATTTTACAAGAGACAATATAGATGGGCTTATGCCGGAAAACAATCCTGCTTCTTCAGAGCGAATATGGAATAATGAGGTTATAGGCGAGTTTTATTCTGGGGCAGGGACAACCATATCCAAATCTGATATATATGATAGATGTAGGGACCCAGATAGATATTTTGCAAAAAGAATATCACCAAATGAAAAAACAACCTATCTCGGGGTTGATTGGGGCGGAAAGGTTGATGATGACAATGTCAATAGAGGTCAGTCATATTCGTGCGTAGTTGTATTGTCTGCAGGTAGTGACGGAACGCTATCCATAGAGCATGCTCATAAATTAAGAAAACATGATTTTAATTATAAAATAGAAACAATGAGTGAGATGTATAGACGCTTTGGGATCAGAAGATCTGTATCGGATTGGTTTTTCGGCCAAGATGTTGTTCATGATCTTCAAAGGCTTTATGGTGATAGGTTTATTGGAGCACAAGGAAGTGGAAGCTTGATAAAGCCAATAAAATATAGAGAAGATGAGCTTATGCTTACGTATAATAAAAACTTAGTCGTTGAAGAATTATTTGATTTACTATGGAAGGGCAAAGTTAGGTTTCCATGGAAAAGCTATGAGCATTTGGAGTGGCTAATAGATCATTGTACCTCTATGGAGGTTAAAGTCAGGCTTTCTGCAGGACAGCAAGTTAAGCATTATGAGAAGGGAAGTGGGCCAAATGATGGCTTGATGGCGCTTATGTACGCATATATGGCATATAAGTTTGATATTACAAAGGGCTTTAGCATAAAGCCCGGTATAACAAAGAGCCAGAGGTATGTGCTTCCGGCCCTGGCATACGCACCAAATATTAAGTGATATGGAGATTGTATTAAATGAGTAGAAGGTTAAATAGACCCCCAACAAATAACATAACAAAGGGTGCTGCATCGACACTGTCTAATGTTAGGAGAGCACAGATCAATCAGGCCGTGAGTGATAGCCAGGTAGTTTCCGACTCTCTTACGGCCATAGCTCATAGCCCAAGCTTTCAGAAGAATGCCTCTATATCATCTCCAATGGGGCCTCTGTCTACATCAATAGGCGTAGATAGGCTTATGCCAGATGTATACTCACCGCTGTTTCAGCTTTCAAACTTAAACCTGCCTCGTGACAGGGTTACGATGAATGCGTGGAATAGAATATTTTATGACACGCATCCTATAGTTAGAAATGCAATAAATCTTCATGCTTCATTTCCTATAAGCAAAATAAACATAACCTGTAAGAGCAAAAAGGTTCAGCAATTTTTCTTAGAGATGGCCGATAAGATAGATCTATACAATGTTGTTTATGGTGTTGCTCTAGAGTTTTGGAAAATGGGTGAGGCCTTTCCTTATGCAGAGCTTGATCATTCAACTGGATCATGGAGGCGGGTAACCATTTTGAATCCAGATTATGTGCATGTTAAAAAATCAATAATAGGTGATCAGTCAATAATATCGTTACGTCCAGATGCCTCTTTGCAAAGGCTCGTAGGCTCCACATCTCCCTCTGACATTCTTCTTAAGAAGAAAATACCAAAGCATATAATAGACTATGTTAAGAGAGGAAAGAACATACCTCTTGACTCATTTAACACCGCGCACCTTAAGCTCTTGAGTTCGCCATATGATGTGAGGGGAACCTCAGTAATTGTTTCTATATATAAAGATCTAATGCTTTATGATAAACTAAGAGAGAGTAAGTTTGCGCAAGCAGACGGGATGATAAACCCGATGACTCTTGTGAAGCTTGGTGGCGAGGGGGAATATAGACCTACTCAGGAGGATATTGAGGCTTTTAAAAACATATTGGAAGAGGCTCAGTATGATAAAGACTTTAAGCTTGTAACGCATGCAGGTGTGACTGTCGAAAGAGTTGGGTATAATGGTGGTGTTATGGATATATCATCTGATATAGACTTAATAATGGGCAATATATATACCGGCTTAATGACGCCAAAGGCGCTTATGGATCAGGAGTCTGTAACGTATGCCAGCTCATCAGTTGGACTTGAAGTCTTAAGACAAAGATATGATATATTTAGAAACATGATGAAGAAGTGGCTTGAGCAAAAGATATTTGCACCGATATGTGAGATTCAAGATTTTTTTGAGTATTCAGATGGAGAGAAAGTTCTTCAGATTCCAAATATAGACTTTAATCATATGAATTTATATGATATGGGTGACTATACAAGTAGCATTGGACAATTTGTATCAAACAAACAGGTTTCCATGCAATCACTCTATAGGGCACTTGGGCTATCATATGAAGAGGAGATATCAAGACTTAGAGAGGAGGCCGTTAATGAGGCTATAATGCAAAAGGAGCTTGCAGCGCTACAGACCATGAGGCTTGCGGAGCTTAGAAGTTTGGAGCCAGGAAAGGAGATTCCCGAGCCACCACCAGAAATTGCATCATCGAGCGGACCTGCAGGGCTACCAGGTGTTCCTTCGCCAGATGGCCCACCAATGGACATGGGAGGCCCACCCCCGCCTCCGGTAGTCGGTGGCCCTCCACCGCCCATGGATATGGGAGGCCCACCTCCTATGCCTGATATGTAGTTTTAGTGGATATTTTATATGAGTGATAATAGAAAATTAAGGCTTAGCAAGATTGCTGGAATGACAACAACACAGCCTCTTTATGAGACTAGTGACGGAAAAGAGTTTACAATATCTGATATAGTTCAGGGGAAAATTAAGCCTCCAAAAAAATATAAATCAAAAAGCCTTTCGTATAGATACAGGCTAAAGAAAAAGAAAAGTGATTTGAACTCAGGAATGATAAAGAGGTCATATTCATCTGGCAAACCAGATGAATATAGGCCTGTAAAAAATATGCCGGTGATAAACAACCCTCCTGCGCCTGAGCCATATGTTGGTTTTATTGTAAATGACATAGGTGGTTTTGGTGATGCAAAAGACAATGAGGATTTTGATGTTCTTACTAACAATATAGATGATTTAGACAAACCTAGTTTTGATTTAACAAATTATCTTATTGATTTATCAAATAAGTTAGATAAAAATAAAAAAGTAAAATCTTCAAACTTTATTGACTATCTTATAGTAAAATCTGCAGATAAAAATGACATAGACTATTCTAATGCATTTAATGATTTAATTTTAAAAATAAATGAATCAGATATAGATATGAAAAATAATTTTATAAAAAAAATAGCAAATAAATTTAGCAGGCTTGTCAATATAGCTATTTCAAAAGGAAGCGATATTAATGATGCAAAAATGATGTCATATAAAGAATGTTTGGTCGCCGTAGAGATGGAGATGAAGTCTTAGTATGCAAAAATATTCTCAAATGGAGTCCAACCCCCAATATGTTGCTGAAAAAATATTTGATATTATACAAATAATGGTGTCTTCTATGCCATATGAGAGTTGGCATGGGTCATATTCTTCAATATATGAAAAAGTTTCTGATATGAATGTTTTAGAGCTTAGTAATAAAAAAAGTCCGGGTGGTGCATCAATAGGTGTTTCAATAAGTTTAATAAAAAATATATTAAATAGCAAAGATCCCTACTTTATAAGACTTGTTTTAGATGAGCTATCTAAAAAACTTAGATGATTATTAGATATTTATTAATTATTTTCATATGATAGTAAGAGGTAAATTTTAATGAGAGCTATTACAAAAAAATCTTGGCCATGGACAGGTAGCAGTGATTCTGAGATGGGCAATACGCTAAGTGACGTGACTATTGACTCAAACGTTCCTGATGGATTGTCTCCGTATGAGGCGCGTGGTAGTTTTTCCGAAGGCAAGATTAGCCCCGTAGATGACGCACTAAGTTCATATGTTGAAGACCAAGACTCTATTGATGAAAAGAGCGAGCTGCTCTCAAGGATTACTTATATTTTAAATAAAAATTCATCTATATTAAATATAAACGGAAATGAAAAGACCATATTAAAAAAGGGTTTTGATATAGTTAATATTGATGGAGAATCAGACAAGGATTTAAGATATTATAACTTTAATAAAAAATTCGATCTTATTCATATTTTTAATTATAAAAATGATAATAATTTATTTTTTAAAAATATTTATTCTCAAATGAAGCCAATATCCTATGGAGCAATATACATAGGCAGTGGTGATAGCGCGAAGGTTGCAGAAGAAAGAATTACTTCTGCTGGATTTCATATAATAAAAAACTCTAGCATCTTTATAAAAAAAGAAAACAAGGCATATTTAGAGATTATATTTAAAAAGAATGAACTTGATAAGGTTGCATGTGTAACTATATATTCTAATTTTTCTGATGACATATGCCCAGTTTCTTTAAAAAGCATTGATGGTTCTGAGAATAGCTATGAGTATAAGAGTAGGGTATATAGGTTTAGCAGTCAGGGTAATCTAGATAGGTTTAGGGAGAATCCAGAGTTTTATTTAAATAACAAAGTTTCCTTTGTTTGTGATGTTGCCTATTCGCCTATAGAAAAGTCAAGCGGTCTTCAGCCATATTATAAGCTAAATTATGGATCGGGACTTTTATTTAAGTATGATAAGCCAACAGATGTTGTATATCATATGGGTAGCGTAAGATTTCCAATAGATATTATATTTATTGATAATGATAATAAAATTAAAAAGATATATAAAAATATTAAGCCGGGTTCTGTTGCCACATTTGGTTGCGCGTCTGTTAAGAATGTTTTAGAGATACCTGGCGGCGTATCAAATCATCTTGGTATATACGAAGGAAAGTTCGCTGATATAAATTTTGGATCAATATCATCAGGGCATGATAAAGGTCTAGATTTTATGCTTGATTCGTCAATAGAGAATGATATAAAAACGTTTGCAAAAATATCATCTGCATATAACTTTAACTCTTATAATTACAAAGATTCTAGAATAATAAGCCTAGGTCCTAACGACTCGAGTGGAATTCGTAAATACGCATCAAATAGGCCTATTTCTAGCCTATATGCTATCAAAAATAGATATAAGGATGTATCTATTTTTGATTTAGACTCTATAGGTTTAAATGAGCCCAAGAATACAATAAGGCTTTATTCCGAAAAAGACCCCATCAGATTTATTGATGTCGGAATAGGATCGTTGCTTAGCTCTAAGACCCTTGGTTTGGACTACAAGGTGGTTAAGGGTTACAAAAAGAGTTTTTATAACTTTATTTCTAATGAAGGTATACTATCTAATGATGATAATAAGTTTTTATCTGAAATTATAAAGAAATCAAATAATCCAAGAACAAAAATTATTTTTGCAACAAGAATGCGCTACGAAAATGATATTGTTGGAGAGATTATTTCAAAAAAAATAGAAGATCAGTATGGTATAACTGCTTTAAGTATTGATTATGATATTGTTACAATTGATGATGATATGAGTAGCGGTGACTTGATGAGCATGGTTGGTCAAAAGTATGGATTTACAAGCCCAACACTTTATGTTTCAAAGATGGCTGGCACACCTGTTCCGGGTAATACAAAGAAGGTTGGAGAATCTTGCATTTCCAATATCGATAAGATAATATCATACTTAGATTTGATAAAGAATAACTTTGAACATAATGTTTCCGAGTATGAAAAGATACAGAGTGATCCCGACTTGGTAAGAAGAAGCAAGGGCTTATATAACCAGTCATCTAATAAATCAAAAGAGTCTGTAGAAAAGTCTCTGAAAACAATACTTGTTGTTTTGAAATCAATGGATAGTATAAAGGACATATCTACGACAACAGAGCTGATAGATAGTGTTGCGGCATCTACAAAAATATATATCGAATATGTGCAAAACGTATTTGATCTAATAGAAAAGTTTGATGATATAAACTTTTTCTCAATTCTTTCTGAAAATACATCAGCGGCATTAAGCTCTATAAGTGATTGCAGAGAGGCGCTGTCTAGAATGAAAAATTACATTTATAATGATATAATGGGAGTAGTGCCCCTGTCGGAGTAGTAAATTATGTTTATAAAGTTTGGCGATAAAACAAAGAAGGTTGTAGTAAAAGGTAGCAGGGATGGCCTCGAGTCTGAATCAAATAAGGATGATGATAGTGTTGTTTATATGGATGAGGACGCAGATGATAGGCGTGTAAAAGCCTTAAAAGAATATGGTTTGCCTAAAAAATTACACAAAACTTCAAAATAACTAATATTTAAATTTATTTTGACTTTTAAAGTAAAATAAATATTATTTTTAAAAATTAATGGGTTTAAATAAATGATTAACAAAAGAGCAAGATCTCATATAGATAGGAGCATAGAAGTTGATGAATCTGCGATTATTGCAGATCCTCAAATTATTGCAAGATTTAATAAGTTTGCATCAAAGATAAAGAGTATAGCTCCAAAGTCTGATGACTTTTTATATTTCTCTATAATATTTCTGAAATCCGCAGAATCATCCATCATTGATGATTCTGGAGCAATAAAGAAGCTTGCTAACGGAGAAGATGCGTGGGGTCATTTTGATGATAATTGGAGATGGCACGGAAATGTTCAGCCACATAAGAATAATAATGGCGATATATTTCCGGAAGCAGAGCTTAAGAAGGCGGCAGCCGATTGGATAGGTATGCCGTTATGCAAGGATCACGAGTCAAGCTCTGTTGACGGAATCAGGGGCATTATACTGGACACATACTATGATGAGAAGTTAAAACAGGTCGTTGGCCTGTGTGCGCTTGACAAGGTTAATTATCCGGATTTAGCAAGAAAGGTCGAGACAGGGTTGGTGAGATATGGCTCAATGGGAACTGCCGTTGAGCACTCAATCTGCACAGAGTGTGGAAATGTGGCAACAACCTTGGATGAGTACTGTGAGCATGTTACGGGAAGAAGTGCTTATGGCGAAATAAATGTCGGCCTGAAGCCGATTGAATATAGCCTGGTCGTACAGCCAGCAGAGCCCGGAGCAAGACTTTTGAGTTGCATAGCGTCATTAAATAATTATAGAAAAGAATTTATAAACTATGGAGTAGACAACTTTGACTCTATGGTTTCAAAGCTTAGCGAATCTCAGGCTGAACATCTAAATACCATAATGAAAGCAGCATGTTCTGATGATGGATGCTCAATACCACAGCGTAGAAGAATAGTTGCTGGATTTTTAAAAGACAATAATTTAGTAAAGAGCGCTTATTCTGAAAGCACAACACCTGATGAGGCATCTGAGTTTGCCAGAGCGATGAATGACACAAGGACTGCTTTCGGGCTTACTTATGAACAAGCTGCTGAAAGAAAGGGCGATAGCAAGGCAGCCAAAGCTGCCTATGATGCGTTTGAAAAGATTATAGAGGCATTTACTGCAGATGAAAATGTTGAAATGCCTGAAGAAGATATTGAAGGTCCGTTAGGCGAGAGCTTTACTGATCCTGAAACTGCTGCGGGTGGCGAAAGCTTGCTTCCCGAAGGTTCCGCTCTGCCTACTGGCGCAGACGGAGGAACATCGATGTTTGCTGGAGTATCTACACCTTCTGAATTAAGAGAGGATGAGGGTAGGGGTGCTTTTGATGCAGGTGGTGTGATGCGTGATAGCGATCCCGTTGTCAATGCCAGTAGAAAAGAGTCTAAAACAACAATTAAATCATTAATGGAGGATATCATGAATGAATCAAGACTACGTAAGCGCGCGGAACAACGCCGCAAGATAGCTTATCACCAGGGTGGAGCCGAAGGTGTTGAGCCAAATACATATAAGAGTGAGACATATGACAGAAATCAAGACAAGCAGATGCAGCAAGATGGAAATCTTGGTGGCACTGATGGGATGGTTCCTGGGGATAAAGAAACCAAGGAGAAGCTCAGCCGCGCTGAGTTAGAAGAAAGAAGGCTTCGCAGAATGGCATACCACCAGGGTGGCGCAGATGGTGTAGAGCCAAATACATATAAGAGTGAGCCATATGACAGAAATCAAGACAAGCAGATGCAGCAAGATGGAAACATGGGTGGTGACAAGGGGACTTTTCCTGGAGATATGGAGAAGAAGAAGCTTGTACACCGTGCCGCATATAAGGGCCCAGGCTTAAGAACAAAGCTTAGTCACAAAAAGGGCATCGATGGCAATGTTGATAGAGCAGGGTCAAAATTTGAGGTTTTTGCTGGAGATAAGAGGGTTATATCTACAACTGCTGGTGAAATTTTTGGACCAGAGCTTAACTCCAACTGGGAATGGTTAAATAGTCAGGATTATGCCAAAGAAGTTGTTGCTCAAATTAGAGAGAATGGTCTTGAGTATGTTGGCGCACTTCTTAAGTCAGCACAAGAGATGCCAGAACTTCCGGCTATGCCAGAGCTTCCAGAGATGGACGAGGCAGCGCCTGAGGAGCCGGCAGTTGCTGATTTAGATGCTGCACCAGAGGGTATGATGGAAGATGAGGCTCCAGAGGAGGCCGAAGAAGATCCTAGAGAGGCTGCAGAGAATGCACTTCTTGCAATTGAACAAGAGGTGGAGACCCTAAGAGGTCTTCTTGCTGATATGGGCGGTGAAGAAGAGGTTAATATAAACATTGATCTTGAAGAAGATGCTGATGCCAACATTGAAGAGGACGGTTTAGATGGAATTTCTCTGGCAAGAAATATATCTAGACAAGTAAAGACGGCACTCGCAGAGCTTGGTGATTCTGCAGATGAGTTATCAATGATAAGTGAGACATATCAAAATATATCAAACCTAACTAAGGCGCAGACTTCTGAGCTTAGAAACCTTACTTATGCTGCAGTTAAAGACTCAAATCATGTTTGTGGGGAGGCGAAAGCTATTGCTAAGATGGCAAGAAGTTTGGCACCCTTGATGAAGAGAGCGAACGAGGGTGTCGCTGATCAAGCTGCTGAAAATGTAGTCAGTCAGGATGGCGTAAACACTCTTGTTTCTGAAGCAGTTGATATGCGAAGAAGGCGCAGAGAAGATCTTCTTAAGACTGCAGAGCAAAGAGTTCTTTCTCAAAGAAGGGCCAAAAGAGAAGAGCTTGCGAAGAGGGCTATGGAGGCTATGTATGTGGACGATGGTGCCACTGATGATGACGCAGTTGTAGCAAACGAAGCGGATGACGCAGTTGTAACAAACGAAGCGGATGACGCAGTTGTAACAAACGAAGCGGATGACGCAGTTGTAGCAAACGAAGCGGATGACGCAGTTGTAACAAACGAAGCGGATGACGCAGTTGTAGCAAATAACTATGTTAAAGATGAAATTGCAAAGACAATGACTCGAAATGCCGAAGAGAATGATCGCGAAGCATATAGGTTAAAGCTAAGGAGAGCATATGATGTTGGTATGGACATGCAAAGAAAGGGTCTTATTGCAAGTACAAAGCCGGCCCTCGACAAGCAGGTTGATGAGATAATGCTTTTTGATGATAGAGCGTTTGAAGCGTTTAAGCGAAGCATAGCAAACGCAAAGCCTGTTGGCAGAGTAAAGGTTGCTTCTGATCTTGGCGGAATTAATGTTGGTGTAGAAGATTCGTCTCAGTCGCAGCCATCCTCAACCATAGACGCTCTAGTTTCAATGTGGGACTAAGGAGGGTTTATGATAGGCAATAGATATTCTGGTGACAATTTAGCCGCAGAGTTTCTTAGACTTGTCAATGAAAATGCGCCTCAAGAAAACCTTGAGGCGCATGCCAAGAAAACTGCATCTTTAGATGATTCCGATGATAGTATTTTAAATTCGACTGCCGGTGATTTTATAGTTGGAACAGATCCACATGAGCCAAATAGATCTGTTAGTGATTTAGAAAATAAAATAGAAGATTTTAGTTCAACCAAACATGGTGGCACATCTGATGAGGAGAAGCTTTTAGAAGATATTACGGCAAACCTTTCTAAAAAGAAGGATGAGGGTGTCGCATCAGCCTCAAGTCGTAATGTAAGAGAGGTTAGAGAAAGTAGAGTTAAAGTCTCTGCAGATAAAAAAACGGTAAAGATTTTACGCGGACTTGGTAAAATTGCAAATAGCCTAAGAGAAAAGGGTGAGGATTTCGCTGCTGATGTGGTTGAGTCAACAGCCTTAGGCATTAGGTCGGACGCTGTCAAAGAGGCAAAAAAGAAAGTCATTGTGGCTTCTGAACTTGAAAAGATCGCCTCAGATCTTAATAGTGAGAAAAAGTTTTTTGCTTCCGACTTAGTTTCCGCGACTATAGATAGGATCTTAAAGGCTTAAGCCTTTCCAAGCTTGGCGGATTTTCCGCCAAGCTTGGTGGTCTATTTGAGCAAAGGAGAAAGGTTTGCTAAAGGTAATTCACACTGGTAATGCGCTCCCTATGAGCTTATCTGTTGATCCGACAGCAGAGTTTGAAGCTGGAATTTTTGCTCAATTAAAGCTCATAGGGAATGATATTGTTGCGGGAGTTAGTGACGGCACTGCTCCGTTAGGAATAATCGACGATGTAAGAACTACCGCATTCACTGCCGCACAAGTAGATGAGATTGTACTTATAGATGCAGGAGTATCAGGAACGGATGATAATGGGGATCTGGTAAACCTTTCCGATGTCACACAGGTTCTTGAATTTCCCTCTATAATAGAGGATAGCTTTACTTCTACAGTCTCTGTAGTTCTAAATTCTGTAAACGGAGTAATTACGATTCCTGCAGGAACAGAATTGAATTATGATTCTGATGATGATGGTATAAACGATAGTTTTAAAGTTATTGTTAATTATATATATAGAGTTGCTACGAAACCGGGTGATGACTCTACTGTTGGAAGCGGAAGGGTGACTGTTCATTACCAAAGAGGAATATATGCTGTAGACCAGTTTGATACAACACAGATATATCCATTAAATGCAAATTTATATGTGGGTCTTGACGGAAAGCTTACTTCTAAGCAACCAACGGACAATCACCCAGGCATAGCGTATGTTACAGGTCCTCCTTCGGCCACAAATGGTACTTTAGAATTTATGCTATTATAATATGTAATTGCTACTAATTAATTTAATTATGTTTGATAAACATATATGTTTTAGGAGTTTAAAATGACTACAAACTGGAGTAAAGAAGATAGGGCGGCATGGAGTAATAGCGAAGTTGCACAGGAGCTTGAGAAAAAAGTTCTTAGCGCAATAGAGTCATTAGATAATATACTAAAAAAGTCGGGCTCCTTAGAGTCTCTCGAGAACCTTCCCGATCCTTCAGAAGTAAGGAATGTGAATAATGCAGTTAAAGAACTTGCAATGACGGTTGAAAACTTATCTGATGATGCAGAGGTTGTTGAATTCCAAGAAAACTCAGATGATGGTGATAAAGATGACGCGGAAGAGCCATCCAGCTTAGAGGTTGTTGCTAGGCTAAGGGAGCTTTTAAAAGAGGCTACTGATAATAAAGAGATCGAGCTTGCTTATAGGATAGAGCGTACTATAGATGAAATACTTGAAGAGGAGTAGGCATGAAGATTCGAGGGTTTTCTAACTCAAGCAGCGAGATAGAGGTTGAGTTAGTAAAGATATTGGCAAATAGCACATCTGGTATTCGCAAGGTTGCAAACATGCCAGCGACCATTAAGGCTCTTATTCGGGCCATTGGTGATACGCCAATTCCAAAAGATGACATCGCGAATATAGCAGCTCAGTCTTCTAGAAAGACCTTGCAAACAATTGTTGATTTTAATCAGGTAGGGGGTGCTAAAAATAGATGGAGCCCCATAGATGAAGTACGCTCTTTAGACTTGAATGAAGCAACTACCGTAGACGGCTTGAAGGGTGAGCTGCAATTACACATTCGGTCAAGAATTGAGTTCTTAGAAAGCGATAAGACAATCTCAACAGTAACTGGTAAACGATTCGATACGGCAGCGCGGCTTGCTGGGGAATATGTAAGGTTTGAAACAGAAATAGATGAAATTGTCTTTGAGTTGGTTATAAAGGCCATACTTGATTCAAATGCAGATAATATTAAGGTCGTAACAGATTTGGTAAAAGATGCCAATGGTGCTCTAACCCCCATAAGCAGAATTGCTGATAATGCACAAAAAATTAAGGCTTTGCTTAGAATAAGAAGCCTCTTATCGGCGCCGGAAGGTGGGGAAGCAAAAATGTTTCTTCTTGGCGATGGGTCAAATGGTAGTCCGTTTAAATATGTAAGTCTGAATGATGCTATAGGTGTTGGCAAAGATGACTTAGATGACCTTATAAAAATGTCTTTAATACAAGGTGATGAAGCGAACCTCGATGATTTATTACAATTAGATAATAATACATTAAGTGAGCTTCTTAACGAAGAAAATATTACTTTATATTTGGATGCCTCCGACGAGGCTAAGCGCATAGACACATTTTTAAATGACCCTGCGTTTACAGGCACTATGCCCACATTTACTACTGAAAAGCTTGATAGTTTTTTGCAGTCAGAGATCTCTCTGAAAGCTCACATTGCTAGAAATAAGCAATACAGAAAAGATCTGGTCGATGCGGATGCTTCAAGCGCATCAGCGCCCGAAACTCTGCCTTCTGGCATAGCAGATGAGGCTGTTCCTCCAGAAGCACAAACTGGTGTGCCTGCGGTAGAGACCGGTCAAGCCACTAGAGTTGAGGTTTCAGAGGACGCCGCTGCTAAGGTTGAGGCTCCAGAGGGCGCTGCTGTTAGTGAGGATGAGGCTTCCGTTGTCACTAGCCCTGTTAAAATACCTGGAACAGAATTTAATTACTCAGATATATATGGCTCTGTATATGGACAAACTTATACAATGGACTCTCTTGTAATGCTAGAGTTTATTGGACCCGTATTAAACACCGAACTTAGGCCTCTTCTAACTATGGACTCTTCGGAGTACGTTAGAAAAAGGCAACTTGAGGCAAAGAGAATTGTTGATATGATGCGCAATAATTCGCAAGATAATATTGAAGATATTGTGTTTGATAAAGAATATTTACAAAGACTCTATCTTGAGTTAAGAGAGGTTGAGATTGCGCTCGCTAGAGCTGGTGATGGAGGTTCAGTTAGAGCTAGACTAGGGCTTCAGTCAGAGCCAGACATGTTAGGTTATATTGCAAGTCTTGAAACACATATATACAAACTTAACAATTTTCTTGATGGCTCAGAGGAGCTTGCACCAGGTAAAAAGACAGAGTTCATTCGTTCTCTTTCAGAAGAATCTAATCTTGTCTCCCGTGCTGATAATCTTGCGGACAATATAAGTATTGAAGATCCGAGCAGAATCGTGAGATATTCTGATAGTGCCGAAAATAATATATTTTTAACATTAGAGTCAAGGGTTAAGTCAGATATAAATAGTATAATTTATGGTTGGATTAGCAAAATTCCTCCAAATAGTAAAGCACCTTTATCAGAAAAGGTGGCGGATGACACCCAAGCTTTTATAGATGATCTTGGTGGTATTCTTGATGAACGTGTAATCTTATCAGGAGAAAGCGTTAGCGGAGAGGCCTTGGTTATAAAAGGACTGCTAGGCTACGATGAGGCATTAGAGTTTGGGGAACATATAAGAGCTTATATAGGCTTTATGACAAGAAGAGTTCTTGGTGAAAGTGGATACATCATGGATGATGGAAGCATTGATCCGAAGATGAATAAGCTTCTTATGCTAACATCTGAAGATGGCGGCGTTACTGTAACTTACTCGAGGATTACTGGGGTCGATATAAGCAAACCTAATGATATAGGGGCAACGGGATTCTATGATGCAGAGTATAATCGCGTAAAAGACGTTTTGGACCTTCAAGAAGACGATTTGCTATTTCTCAAGATACACGGCAGAGAATATGTGGAGTCAGCATATCCCGACATGAGGCCGGATATTTCTACCTCTACTTATTCTGTTAGTGAAACAGGGTCCAGGGCAGGGATTCGTGAAGTTCAAGCTTCTCGATATTATGATCATATTGAATATGAATATGAATTATTTAAAGTACTAGAGAACGATCAATTGGCGCCGATGAAGATTTCGATGCCAATGGAAGATCTTTCTGCCGGAATAACCAATCAGATTATTTTAAACAAAAATATTATTCCCAAGATAAGAATTTATAATGATCTATTAGATTCTCAAAACTTTGACGCTGAGTCCATTGATAATTTGTCGAAAGCGCTCCTTGAAGTGGGAGAGGCTCTTGATAGCGTTAGCGGTAATTTGAAACGAAAAGATTACCTATTCTTAATAGATGGTGTTGAAAGTGCAAAGCAAAGTGTTATAGCTTATGCAGCACTCAAGGGACGTCCGGACGATGTAGTGGTCGGTCTTGATCAAATAGGGTACGGCTCTCCTGCTGTTAAGCGGATGCAAAATCTTCCTGAATCCTTTGTCTCTCCAGAAGAAGGCTTGGTCATGGCGGATGACACCTTGGCGTCTGGTGGGCTTTCAAGGCATTTTTACGATCCGAATGCCGATCAGATAGCAGAGCGAGATGAATTTTTTAGAAACATCGCCTCGAAAAAAGAAGATGCTCCGCCCGGCATGACTCCGCGTGAAGGAGCGATGTCAGGCAGATGGGATACCGACACACCGACCTCTTCTTCGGATGCTCCGACAAGTAATGTTTCAACCACCGAAACAAATGTTTCTTATGACTTAGACTCAAGCGTTATAGAGCGGTTTGACCCATCTTCATCGAAAGCTCAGAGCATATCAGAAGAGCCTTTTCCAAATATGTTTGAAGATAAATATTTCTATGGAATTGGCGCTGAAAATATGATTGGAAGCTATATTATATATTCAGATGGACCCACACCTCTTGGGGCGAAGATAATATGGTATAGAGATGATTCCGTAGGGGTGGTCAAGGAGGCCATGGCTGAGGATGTTATCGAAGGTAGTATTATAGTAGAGGTAATAAGGCTGAATAGAAATCAGATTTCAATTAAGATGTATTCGAAGCTTAAGACTGGTGGCACCACAAGGGTATACTTGGGGTCCGGGCCTGATGCTATGGTGGCCTTATCCTCAGACGAGTCAATTCAGAGGATAAGGCCTGGCTCCTGGTCTGAAAGTCTCACCGGATTTAGAAGTACCGGCTATAGTGGTCCGTATAAAAATATTGATAATGCATTTGGTAGTGCAGGACTCCAGAGGGCAACATCTAGAAGTCCAGAAGCACTTGTTGATGATGCTGAGGTTGAAGGCCTTATTGTTGAAGATACAGCGTCTGTATCTATGAGACAGATAGTTTCGGATAGGTCGATAAATCTTGCTGCCTTGTTTGACGAAGAAACAGGCATTAGTCTTAGGCGCATAGCGGATCATAAAACATTATCAGCCAATCAAAAGAACTTGTTTGCATATCTGAGCCAAGCGCTAAAGAACCCTGATCCTCCGGTAAAACTATTTAAATCAGTAGATGGAAAATATTATATTATTACAGAAAACGGGTCGTTTGTGCGAATAAATGGCTCGACTATGCCTGCTAGCGAGATAGAATCCCTTCATTTTAAAATTACACAAGGAGATTTGTATATAGCCAACTATGGTGCGAGTAATATCGATTATGAGTCTATAACATCATCAAAGAATATTAGTTTTGCAGATCTCATGCCAAGAGACAATTCTGGCATAGAGCTAAGCTCTAAAATTTCAGCTAGCGCTGTTTTTGGCGAGAGGGATGAAATATATTTAAAAGATATAGACTTATCAACACTCGGAGATCTCTCATCAGATGCTGAAAAGCTTCTTAGGGATAATCCTTCGATTAGCTTTAAGAGAACTTCTGCAGATGGCCGTGATGACGGAGAGATGGTATATGAAACAGATGAAAATAACATAACTTTCCTTTCTCAATTTAATATTGAGATATCTGGTGGACCTGAAAGCCCAAGCAATGTTTTAATGGACATTGTACATAAAATTTTAGGCAAGCCTAAGTCTGGTTCGATGACTACTGCTCAAAGACCTGATCCGGAAGTTAAAATGAGCAATGCTTTTTGGGAGACTCTGTCGACAGAAGCTGAAAAAGAGATTGTAGGAATTAGGAGCGGCAGAAATCCTGTTGAGGATGGCATAGTTGCTGATAGCTACATTGTTGGGGATAGGGTTAGGTATGGCGAAGAAGAGGGTCTTGTCGTTAAGATTCACCCAAGCCAAATTGATATCCCGGGAGGGCACATAATTGTCCGCATGGATGCAGCAGATGGTGACGGTGAGCTTATCTCCATATCAGATTCGTATGACCTGAGGTTGATTGGTCATGATAGCTCCATCGGAAGAGAGGGTTTTGATCCGATAATTTCTAGCGGCCATAGGTCTATCAAGGATATGGAGGATATAGCTGAGCAATATCGTCTTACGCCAACAATTAGGTTTGAATCTGAATCCTTTGATCCTGACGCCGAAAGAGGAAAATATCTTGTGCTCAGACCAACGATCCTTGATAATAAAGATATTGAGAACACTCCTGGTTCAGGCAGGATTCAGGGGCTCATAAAGTGGTTGGAGAACCCTGGAGAGGGCGGAGAATACGGAGAGAATATTGTTGGAGCATATATATTGGGTGGCGACACTGGGAACTTGCCGGTTGTATATGTGCTAAGAAAGCCGCTTGCTACCGGCGAAGATATTGATGTTAGCTCAGACCTAAGAAATCCACTTTTGATTGTTAGTGGTGGAAAAATTGAAGCCCCAATCAATATACCAAGAGACAATGTCCCAAGGCAGGTTAGAAGGAGGGTTGACGTAGAGCTTCAGTCGTTTAGGGTTGACTCCGAAGGTAATCTTCAGCCAAATGTAACTTATAAGATGGACATTTATATACCTGGTGATGAAAATATGCAGCCTCATGGTTCATGGTTAGAAAAGGTCTCGACTACGCTTAGACCAATGTCGGAAGAAGAGACTCCAGTTAGGGCATTTACTCTTAAGGCTGCAGATGATAGACTTGCAAATGCTGGTAATGGATCTCTTATAAAGATAAGATATCTTGATGACGAGTCGCTATCTGATATACTGAGACAGGCACTGGCTAATGGTTTTGTCAAAACAGATGAGCAGGCCATTGCTGATGGCGTAATTCCAGGCAAGCTCCAAGAGCTTAAGAATAGGGACGCTCGGCTTGGGCTCAACGTTGAAGAGGGAGAGGTTATAGCTGTTGATGCTGTAATGTTTAGCACCAGACCTGTTGAGAGTGGTAATAGGCAAATAAGATTTGTTTGGAACGCCAAGGTTTATGAGACTGGGCTAGGAGAGCTTAATCTTCCGAGAACTCGCATTAAGGATCCTGACACAAGAACTTCAGATTTCTTAATAGAAGAACCTCAGGCTAGATTTGATAATAGGGTTAGGGTTAATAACGTTAGCGGCATTATAGACTTTATGTTAGATGGAAGCCCGGTTTTAAAATATGATGATATAGATCCAACGTTAGTTGATGAGGGTGACAATGTAGTAATTACATTTTCAAAAAGAAGAGCGAAACAGGAGGGGGTTGAGGAGTTTTCTGGGCGCGTAACTGCGTATACGGTTCCTGAAGATGATGTGACAAGAATAATTATTTCTGTCACAGATAGGAGCGGAAGGGTTATTGAGAATATAAACCTTCGTGATGGAGATATAAGCAGAATACGCATTGGCTCTAAAGAAAATTTTGAATGGAATAGTGACTTGGCCGAGGGTGCAGAAAGGGTAAGCCTGCTTGGTCCTGGCGACAATAGTGATATATCAAAATTATGTGAAGTTATAAGAGATTTGAGAAATCAATTATATAGCAATGTTGATATAAAAATAGACGATCCGTTTTTTAGGAGCATCTTTAGTAAATCATCTAAGAGATTGTTTGATAGAATTTCAAAATATTCAATAACCAAAAGTGAGGATGATCTGGGTGATGCGACTGTGTCGTTAAACACTGTTATAGATTCATTCGATCTAATAGAAGAATCTGGGCAGATTTCATCTATAACCATAAAGAATGGCAGAGGAGGTTATATTAAATTTGACATAGCTTTTGGTGGCGAAGGATACAGGTTTTCTAAATTTATGAAGTCTGATAATGCAGGAGAAAGCTTCACTTCTGTGTCACCAACAATTAGGATGACGGCGCTAGAGAGCCTTGTCGGATTTAAAAATAGCTCAGCTGCAAGCGCCGTTAGCCCTGGCACAAGGCAGTATCTTGGCGCTGTAATAAGACCGGGTAACCTAAGATCTATAGAGGTTATTTCTGCTGGAGGAGTAAAGGTTGAAGTAGAAGAGAGCGGAATTGTTTATGTCTATCATATATTGAGAGGTAATGATAGGGTTAGATTAGATCAAAATCATATAAGAATACTCCAAAGATCTGGCATAGATGATGTTTTTGATCTAAGTGAGGGTCATATTATAAGATACAGAACAACATCTGTTGTTAGCTCTGGCAATATAGACGCATTTTTTCTAGCAGGCCAAGATGGCCTTATAGATACATGGTATCAGGCCTCTAGGGCATCAGAGCCATTTGAGGTTAGCTCAGACCCAACTCTTAGTATTGGTCCAAAAAATACATTTGTAATTAGCGGAATATCTGGTGGAAGAAACAGAAGTCATATTGATTCTATAAATGAGTTTTATGATAATCCTGGTGTTGATGTTGTGAGTAACCCATTTGTTCTTGAAGATGGAAAAGGACTTTTGCACAGAACTACATTCGATCAGAGGGGCTTGAGAGGAACTGATATTAGAGTTTCTAGCGAATATGTTTCTGAAGTATTGAAAGATGCCAAATCGCCAACAAAAGAATATGTCGATTTTGTATGGCCAACTGCACCGACAAACAGAGAGTTGAATCTTCTTATTGAAGATATAGTCAATATTTGTGAAAATTGTAGAGAGGGGATGGAGGTTCCTGGTATAGGCGTAGTAGACAAGGTATATAGAGATGAAGATGGTGTTATAATATCTATTGACTTTAGAGTAAAGTCTCTTGATGCTAGAGGGAAAGAGATTAGGGATGAATATAACCAACCCGTAACCAAAGTATTTAATGTTCCGTACAATCAGCTAAGAGGCTATGATACAGGGTATGACCTGCTAAAGGCTTTGGCTACTAGTGGCTCAAGTGTTGATAATGCAATAAGTTTACTGGCAACAGAAATTAAAAATGTTTTTCAGCAATATGACGAGTTGGGAATAGGCGTTTTTCTTGGTAGAGCCGACAGTAGAATTAAAGTAAGGTTTGATGCTAGAGAAAAGAGGCTGATTCCGGTTAGAAGCTATGGATCAGAGGTCGAAGATGATATTGTTGAGCTAACACTCAAATTTTCGCTACCGCTTGTTGATAATATGGGCAATAAATTAGAGTACTTTGATATGATAATGGGTGTCGCCTTAGATGCTTTAAGGTTTAGAAATAGTAGGCTTGCAGAGGCAGAAAGAAAGGTTAAGCAGGCCGCAGCTTTGGCCGGAATGCTACAAAACAGTAGTCGTCCGAGAGGCTTAGCGAAAAGTCCTACTTTTGGTCTAGAAAGAAAGCAGTTTGATGCACTACGTGGCATTCCAAGCGTTGAAGATGCAGGGGCTGATTCTGGCAGAAGGCCGGTTCCTGGTGCTCCATATAAGACAAAAGAGCAAGCCTTATGGAATTTGATTTATGGAAGAGGTGACGATCCAAATAGTGCAGGCTTTTTAGCTGTTTTTCAAGAAATAGATTATCACCCGATTACAAATAATTATGGAATTAATTTATCAGCAGAGTTTGAATTGATTAGTGAGTTTGGAAAAACTGTTACAATGAGATATGGAGACAATACTTCGGGCGAAAATGCCGAATCTCACAGGAAAAATATAGAGGCTTTATTTTCCATAGAGGGGATGTTTGGAGAGAGGGTTTTGAACCCACCTTCCGTTGGAGACAATCCATTGAATTTTAATAATTTAGGTGGCAATAGGGCCAGGGTAAAATATCAGGATGGTGTTCTTCGAACAACAGATTCTTTTGAAATAATTGATGCGAATGGAGATGTACAATCTGTACAGGCAACTTTTGGTGACTTTTATAATGCACTTAAGGCTTTGGCGTTAAAAGTTGATAATAGCATAGCTGATGATATTTTTAATGCAGCAAAAAGAAAGGCCAGCTCTCCCTTATCTGAACTTATAGATATCACACGAAAATCAGATGAGCAAAATAAGGCGACTATAGAGTTTTTGTTACAAAGCTCGCACCTGCCACAAGAACTTGCTACACATATTGCTAAAAGTTATAAAAAAGCAGCAAGGATGGCTTTGAAAGATAGCAACAGACTTTTGAAGCAGAATTTAAAGTATCATACTGATCCTAAATTCAATTTAAGAGGACAAAGACGACTCACAACCCCTAGTGCGCGAAACGAGGGACAAGGTACTGCGTTGTTTCAAAATGAAACTATGAATAGATTAGTGGACAGACTTATGGGTGCCCAGTCCCTTTCTATGGATGCTGGCTTTGAATATATGATGGGCACCAATGCAGCAGAGGATAGTTGGTTTGGGCTACTCAGAGTTCCCGGTGCTCTGCATGAGCACGGCTCTCAGGGTATGAGCTGGATGAGGAATCCGTACGTACCAGAGTTAGATGGAGTAAGAAGCTCGGTAGGGCTATGGTCTAGAGAGAGCGCGCCCTTCTTCTGGCGTGAATCGTTTCCAAGGTTTTTTAGGATAATAGGCGGCTCTGACGCTCTTTCTCTGCAGAGATGGTCGGATTGGTATTATGACGGTGGCAGATTGAGGCAGACTATGATGTTTGCCACTACGGCTATTCATAATGCGGTCGCTCATGTGATAAGCCTTAACGCTGCAGTCTTTAAGCTACCAATATCGTTTCTTTTGAAGTGGTTTAAATACTCGTCTTTTGTTAGTATTGGAACAGGAATTAAAATGATTAAGAGTGGCAATGGCAAGTGGTACGCGGGAGCCGGCCTTACTACCTGGGGAGCCTTGTGCCTTATAAATCAAGTTATTGAGCTTCGAGGCGGAACTGCTAATACAGCAGTTAGAAGGAAGCTTCTTGAACTGCTTAGCGAGGATCCAAATGGTAATGTTGGAATGATAAACAGAGAGCAGTTTGATGGCTGGATTGAAAGATTTGTTGCTACAGCACCTATATGTGCAACTGATCTTTATCATCTAATGAATAATGAATACGTAAAAAGAAACTTTTATAGACAAAGAGATGCTATTGTCAAAGATATGGCGTCTGGAGGAAGCTTTGACCAAAGACTAAGGAGTCATATCCAAACATTTGTTATGGCTGGAGTTTATCAAGAAAAAGGAGGAAACTGTACCAAGAAAGAGAGGTGCTATTTTAACTTTATTGAAAATGTAGATGGAAATTTTGCAATTGAGCCATTTGTAGATATGATGTTTGCATCTACTGGATATGGAGATAATTTAGAGATTAGAGCGGGCCTTAGCGAAAATACTCTTTGGTGGGATAGAGAGGCTGTTTCGCCAAGACCACCTTCTCAAGATATGGCTGACTGGATGACAGATGCAATACTTTATAATAAAATAGCAAAAGAATATGGTGTTGAAGGCGATGATGGTATAGCCGAATGGTCTGATTTAGGTGGCACCGATGACGAGCCTGAGATATTGCTTTATGATGATGATATTACAAGGCTGCACAGGGTGCTTAGAGAAAGAGCGGAAGTGATGGAGTCACAAGTAGATCTACCTTCCGCAGGATCCTTTCCGGGAACTGAAGGGCGTATTGACATGAGAACTTTGACAAAGTGTCGGGCCGAGAAAATATTAAAGCAGGAAGAGGGCAGGCGCACCGATTATGATTGTCCTGAGGATGACCAGCTTATGTATCATTATGATGACACAGGCAGCGCATCAGGGCTAACTAGTGATCAATATGATGAGTTTGAGGCTCAGATCAAAATACTATCAGACAAGATAACCAAAGATCTTGTTGCCATTGAGAAGGATTATCTGGATAATTATGGATTTTGGGATTCATCTGGAGAGATGGCTGATGTTGCATACCATGCCATAAAAGACATTCTTGGCGGATATCATCAGGGTTCCATTGAGCATCGAGCGTTAAATACAAACAGGGATGGTACAGGTGCTTTGCCGCTCTATTTTGATGATTTTCTTGAGGCCACAACCGGCGCGTTGCCAATAGTTCCAGAGATATCTGTTGGTGTACCATTTTTTGACACTGATGACTATCAATTCGACCTCTTAAGGCCTGGAAACGGATGGGACTCTAATTTTCTTCAGGATACACAGTTTGATATTTCGGAAGCAACCGAAGTTTCAAGCCCTTCTGAGGCCCCAAGGTCCAAGGATGTGCCTGCTCCAACGGACACAAGAACGGAAAGACGCCCCAGAGGGCGGCGTGGCAGCGATGACTAATGATTCTGTTAATTAATATTTATAATAAGCAAGGAATATTGTTTTGATAATAAAGCACAATACAAATACTGATATAGCGATGGAGGTAGAGAGATATCTTGCAGATAAGCTCGCAACAAAAAAAGCCCCTGCAACTATGGATAATATTTTTCATATAAAAACAGCATCAATTCCGGATGAAGTCAGGGATTGGTGCCTTAGTGATGATATGGATATAGACGGGCAATCTTGGAAGACGGCTATTACCAGATCAGTAATACCTGGTTCTGATTCTGGTACCAACCATGTATCTAATCATTTAAAATCAAAATTGTTCCAATTATATATTCATGTAGCCATTGGCGTAAATATGAAAAAAAATGCTGAATCCGGAACATCAGGCAGAAATCCTCCTCAAAGATGGCTTTCCGCAAGGTGGGATTCGAATGGTTATTATATTAAGGGAGAAGAAGGTTATGAGGATGCAAATGATGTATTCGATGCCACCGATCGTGAAAAAATTGCTCGTGATTATTTAGATGACTATAGAAGTCATGCGGTTAGAGCTGATGAGCTTGATATAGTTTTGAATTATGGTACGATTTCTAAAACAATAGATAGCGCTATTAACGAAGGATCAATACCGGAAGACAAAACTCCGAGCGAATCGATGAGCTATGCTGACCATATCGCCTTAATGAAGGAGCTTAGAGGGGGGCTTTTTGAGAACCAGACATGGTTTAATTCGGGTCCTGAAATAAATTCAGCTGGCTTGGCGAATACGTCAAGTTTTGTTACGTGGGACGAAGCTTGGTTTAACAACTTGACGGACGGTCAGGTAAAAGGCATTATTAACTGCCCATCAGATGCCGACTCATCCGAACAAGTCGATCTCACCTCAGGGGACGGCAATGCCAATCAGGGCGGTCCCTCATCGGGTGATGGTCCCCCATCGGGTGGTGGTTCCCCATCAGGTGACGGTCCTCCATCAGGTGACGGTCCTCCATCGGGCGGCGGTTCACCATCGGGTGGTGGTTCACCATCGGGCGGCGGCAACGCTAGTCAGGGCAGAAGTAGCAACAATGCGGCCAGACCCCCTATATCTGTAGATGTAGATGATGATGAGTCGACAATTATAACTGGAGGCAGTCTAAAGCCAAGTGTTGCAAACGAGAAAGAATATGTGCTGTTGGGCCAGCCCGATAGTGATGTTAGGGTTCGCGCAAGAAATGTTTGGTACACCCTGCCAGATGATCCGGAAAACTGTGGAGCGATAGTTCCGCTTGCTATAAATGCAGATTGGATGTCTAAGAATACTGAAGATATAGACGGCGAATTTATGAGCTTTGAAAATTTTGGAAAAGAATATCTTAGCCTTATTGGTAATTCTGAAGATATGATTGAAAAGCAGAAGGATTTAAAGCGGTGTAAGAGCAGATCTGGAACGCGATCTGATAACCCTAACTCATGCGAAGAAGAGAAACTGGCCATTCAGACTTTATCCAATAGCTCTAAATATAAACAGCTATCAAATCTTTTGATTGAGGCATGGGACTACGGGCTGATCTACGGATGCCTCATAGGACAGATAGAGGCCAGGTGGGCCGCTAGCTCTGGAATTAATCTAGAGGCTGCGAGAAAATATTCAAAGCCTCAAGTATATGATGATCAAGAAGGTGGCCGGAGTAGCAAAAAAAGAGAGGATGGTGGGCCTAGGGATACGGAGTACCATGATGCATGGTGGGGGCAGGCCGGAAGAGGTCAGCATCCAGCTGGAGAGCTTCCGCTACCAGACTTAAGAGGGGAGGACGTAGTTGAGGTTAGGTTCAGTACCCAAGAGGATGGATTTGTATCTGTCCCGATGTCGATAAGGTCATTTCTAGACGGCTTAGAGAGCGAGGCATCTGGAAAAGCTTTTGAGCGACAAATAAATAAGTATTTTGGATTATCAGGCGCTACTTCATGTACGATGGCAGCGATGTTTGATCCCGGTCATCCGGTCAAGTATACTGATGAAAACGGCGAAGAAAAGACAGACTACGTTTATATTCTTGGAGGGCTAACTGGATCTAGAAATCAGTCAGCCGGAAGAATGGAGGTTAGTGAGTATGCGGATTATTATACAAAAACTGTTGCGAGATATAGTCAGTTTTTAAGCCAGCTATATGACCTAGGCCCCAGAAAAGGACTTTCGTCAGGTCACTTTCCTGTATCGATTGTCTTATGGTATTACAAGGAGCATCTAAGAAGTTTTGGTGCTCAAGATTTCTCAGAAACATTAAGAAGAAGATGTGGAAACGGAAGTATACCATGGTCCGAACTACTAGAGCAATCACAGGTGGCGGCAGAAGAATATTTTAAAGGTACTCCCGCAAATGCATCATATAGGATAGTTAGGCCGAATGGAAAACCATATCATAAAAAGTGGCAGAAAGCCGTAAGTCAAATTAGAAAAGACTGGGAGAAGATGCTCAATGAGAGTTATCCCGGTTGGAAAAAAGGCGGAAGCGATGTCATGACTCAAAAGGGCTATATAATAAAAAATAGTTCTATGCCAATATATGATAGAATCATGATGAATGATCCAGATTATTTGAAATATAAAATAGAGGCGTCAAACTCTAATATTACAGATAGCGATAGGATGATAAGAGAGTTTCAGATTAAAAAGATTGCATCAAATAATTTTAACAATTCTATTAATGATAATGAATTAAAACGTGATAACATAAAAACTACTAATTTTTATAGTGATATTATGAAAAAATACGCAGATGATTTTTTAAATACTTACTTGGATGATGCCTTACAGGATCTGTCCAAGGAGTATGCTGGTTCTTTTTATGCGGGACTCGAGGGTGCGCATAAACTTAACGATAATGCTGAAGAGGATAGTTATAGCTCTTATTACAATGTTCATGACGAAACTGGCGCAGACTTAATTGGTTCTGCTCATCCAAAGTCAATAAACGTAGCTGATGCTATGGGTGATGGCGGATTAGTTGAGAATGCAATTGAAAGTGGCAATAGAATGGCGGAGATTGCAAGGAATACGCCATCAGGAAACTACAGATCAAAGCATGCAAGTATTGCTGATAGGCTAAATAAGCTGGCAACATTTGCAAGTCTTAGTGGTGACCGGCAGTCTATGAAAAAGATAAATATTGCAATTCGCAAATTTAACAAGGAATAAGGTTTAATACTTAATTTTATTCCAATCATTCTATTTAATAATTTAATATTTTAGGAGAAATTATTATGGCATTAACACTTTTACAGCCAGGCATGGAGCCTGTTGGTCAGTTTGACCTTGCTGATGGGGCATCGCCCGTAGGTGGTGAATGTGGGCTTCTCGGCGCTGCTGCGGGAGTATCCGCTGCAGATGACTACGCAGGCTTGCTTACCGTCACCCTTAGCGGCCCTGGTGCGTGTACTTTACCCGGTACTGCAGGGCATGGTGGCCGAGACGGTACAGTCTTGCCCGCTGCAGCTCCCGGAGCTCTTCAGCAACATGGTCTCATTGATGACGGCTCAACTGGTTATGGAACTCTTTTTGGTACCGTTATTGGTGGTACCGCAGGTCAGGGAACTGGTCTTGGTACATCATCAACGGTTGGCGCCGTTGTAGTCGGACCAAACAGTGCTCACGCTTCTGGCAAGGCAACTCTTTGGGACAAGGCTGGTCTTTATGGCGTTAGCGATGAAGCATGGGCTTCTGGCTTCAGTGCAGCAGATGGTGAAACTGCCGGTGATGGTGGCGCTCTCAACGACGCTGTTTATGCAGTTCCCGCCGGAGACGCTTCCGCTGTCGCAGCAACTGGTGCAGGTGAGCTGTGCTCAGCCTCAGACCAGTCTGGAGCGCTGGCGGATGCCGACACTATTGCTGGATTTTTCCAGATTGGAATTTGGTTGGGAACAACAGGTGATACCTCACTTGTTTCCACATCCAATACAGCGGCAGCCACTGGAACCACTGATGTAGAAACAACCGCAATTTACTTTTTAGGTAATGGAGGTTTACGATGAGTAACATATTTAATACAAATGGTGAGCTTAACGCAGGAAATGTAAAGGATGCGTTGAGCCAGATCGTGAAGTACGCTTCTATCGTAGAAGAGCTTCAGTCTGCTAACGATGTTGCTTCTGGAGCGCCATCTTTAAACGATAGCCAAAGAGATGACATGATTAAGCAGGCGCTTATGACACAAGAGGGCAAGATTGCTCTTGGTCAGGCTATGGCAAACCCAATTCGTAGGAACTTGGATTATCAAGGTGTAGGTCGCAAGGCTCTCGTCGTTGATCCTCTCCCACAGGGCGCGCTTCCAGTGTATGACCGAGATATTGATGTTGCAGCTGTCGTTGTTTCTAGCAACGGTTCTGCTCCAGAGTCTCGTGTCTTCGGTGACCGCGTGACCGTCCCTGAGTTTGAAGTTGTTTCAAACCCAACTGTCCGTATTGCAGAAGTTAAGCGTCGTCGTTTCAACGTAATCGATCGTGCTCAGCAGAAAGCAAGACAGGAGATCCAAGCTCAGGAAGATGCAAACGTGTTTGCCGCTCTTGCTTTTGCTGGCTCTCTTGCTGGTGGTGAAAACGATGCTGTTAACCTTGATATGAACGCCGCTCCTGGCGCAATCTTGGCTGGGGCAGTTACCCCGTCTAACGCCACCATGCTGTCAAAGGCTGGTATGATTGAGCTTAAGAGAACTGTTGATCGTTGGGACCTTGTAACTTCCAAGTATTTCATGAATATCAATGAATTCACTGATATGCTGAACTGGGAGTCTGCAGGTGGACCAGGTGCTTCTCAGATTGATCCCGTAACTCAGAGAGAGATCCTTCAGACGGGTCTTTATGGCCACATCTTTGGTGCCGACATTATCGTCTCCAAGGTTGTCCCTGCACGTAGCGTTTTCGCTGTTGCAGATCCTGAGTTCGTTGGCGTCATGCCTGTCCGTCAGGACATCGAGGTTCTTCCTGCTGATGAGCCCAAGCAGCTTAAGCTTGGTTGGGTTGTTAGTGAGATCATCGGTATTGGTATCGTCAACCCACGCGGTGTCGCTTCTGGTACTGTGGCTAGCTAATATAGCTATATTTGGCTAAAAACATTAAAGACCTCGGAGATTTCTCCGGGGTCTTTTTTTATTTATTATGGTATTATAATATATAATAATGGAGGTTTTAATGAATCCAAATGATATAAGAAAGAGGCAGGTTTATATAAAGGGCGAACCATTAAAGGACAGACTTTTAGATGTAAAGAGTCATAGAAGACAGTCTAATTTTGTTGACACTCCACAAGTTGAAAATATAGAGTTTGATACATTTTTTGATTACGAAGATGATTTATCTGGATTAAAGCCATCGAATGAGCAGGCCGACTCAAGCCTTTCAGATAATATGATTATGGTTAGAGATAATAATCATAATGATGTACAAGTTATCCCAAATATGCCAGATTCAGATCTTGCTGCAAATGGAGTCTCTATGGTAAAAGAAATTGATAGTCATAATAATTTCGTACCAACCGCTCAGCATGGAGAGCTTGGAAGGATGCCGCAAGGAGAGGTTTTGACTCCCGTTATAATGAGGCCTGTTTACAAAAAAAATGAAATTGGCCCTGATGATATCAAGGTAGATGAGTCAACTCCAAAGGTATTAGGGCCAAAAGATGAGGTTTCTGCGGAAAAAAGGAAGTATGACGACGTAGTCGGGTTTGAGTTTGTTAGATGTGAATACATAATGAAGAACGAAAGACAGTGTAAGAGGCAGGCTCCAAAAAATAGCACAATATGCTCAATTCATAAAAAAATGTTAAATAAATAGAGCTACTAGAAGCTATTGATATACAGATATTTTTATATATAGCTGCATTTTTTTATAAAAAATTATTGCTAATATATGGGATTCGGTCGTGAAAAGACATATGCGTTGGTTACCAATGTTGCATCTCAAATAACATGACTAGAGATAAAGCCATAGTATTTAACTTAATAAAATTTTTTAGAATGCTTATATTTTAGACTTAAATAAAATAAAAGCAATACAATTTTAAGGAGCATTAGCAAATAATGAATATATATAAAACATCAGACTTAGCGCTTGCGGCATATATTACAATGAAGGGTCTAAAGCTGATTTCTGCCGAGAGGCAGGAGGGCGGCAACTTTAAGTTTCAAATAGAAGATCCAAATGATATGGCCAATACATTAGCTATAGAGTATGTTGGAAGTGACTTTTGTCAATTTGATAATAAGGTTAGGGCTCTTAAGAAGCTACTTTATTCAAATTAAAATATTAAAATTATGTCTAGTAATGCAAATAGTTTAATGTTGAGAGCAAGGTACTTAAGCGAAGAGCGCGGTGAATTAAAGTCTGCATTTGATTCTTATTATGTTGAATTTTTCAATATAATAAATAATGAACTTGAGAGTGGCAGTGACAAGAAAGAGGACGATGTTACAGTAGATATTGCACAAAGAGAGGCTGCTGACCCAACAAACGAAGATAGTGTGGATGAGAAATCAAAAGATAGTTTAATTTTAAAAAGCAAAGATTTAAAAAAAATATATAAAAAGATAATGAACATAAGCCATCCAGATAAACACCCAGACTACTTTAAAAAAGAAGATACAGATAGAATGCTTAATATTTACAGGCAGTGTGTTAGTGCGATAGAAAATGATAATATATATTTATTTCTTGATTGCGCATCAAAGCTATACATAGATTTGCCAGAGATTGATGAAAATATTATTTCTGACCTTAGAGCGCTCTGCACAGAGATGGAGAACGATATAAAAAATATTAAGAATACATATGTTTGGATATGGGGAATAGAAAAGGATGATGCACGCAAAGAAGAAATTATTAATCATTTCTTAATAAACAAAAAAGCCAATGCATGATGCAACTTTTAATTAATTTAATATGGAGATACAAAAATGAAATCTAATATGGATAAATACATGGATTATTTTTTAAATAATGGAAAATATTATTTTTGCAAAATTGAAAAAGAATTCGTTGTACTTCCCGCAATAGGAGATATAGTTCAGTTTGAAAATGGAACTAGAACCATTGTGGTTTACTCTGATATAACAACCAGTGATTCTGGCGATGAAAGCATAGAGGTATATACTCTAAATAATGAAATTGAAAATGTTATAAATAAAAGAGGAAGGCAAAAGAGAATTTTATCTCTATCTAATAAAAATTTAGAATGGCCTATTGATAATTCTCTTTTGATGCGAGACGGCTCTGTTATTTATCCTGTAAAATTTAGATATAAAGCAATAAACAATTGTTTAATATTTGCTTCTTATTTGAAAAAAAAGCTGTACTCTTTAAAAGAAAAGCTTTTGAGCTCCAAGAATAGTGTCATGTCTTATTTAAAGCAAATCTTTTCAAGATAAATTTTATATAAGTATTTGTTAGTTAAGTTATAGTTTTGTTAAAGTTATAGTTTTGTTTAAAAAAGTATACTTCATACTTTTTTACTTAAATAACCATAAAATAAAGGAAAAATATTATGGCTTTACAAAGAATAAGCGAAAAACAACAGCCGGAAATGGAAGGAAACTCCGTCAAGGTCAGAGATGCCAGCTCGCAGGGTGACTCTTCTAACAAGGTTGTAGGAGACGCTGAACTATTAATTGGAAACGGCAATGGTTTCAATACTGAAGTAATAAGTGGTGATGCTACTATGTCAAATGGTGGAGCACTTACTATTGCAAACAACGCTATTAACGCTGATAAGCTTGCAGATAACGCTGTTGATACAGCTGCACTCGTAGACCTTAACGTCACAACTGGTAAGCTTGCTCAAGGTGCTGTCACCAATGCTAAGATGGCTGCAAACTCTGTTGATTCAGATCAGTATGTCGATGGCTCTATTGAAAGAGTACACTTGGCTGCTGACGCTATCGATGGTTCAAAGATTGATGATGATGCTGTTGATTCTGAGCATATCGCTGACGGTGCTATTGATCTTGCTCACATGAGTGCAAACTCTGTTGATTCAGATCAGTATGTCGATGGCTCTATTGATCTTGTTCACATGAGCGCAAACTCTGTTGATTCAGATCAGTATGTCGATGGCTCTATTGATACAGCTCACATTGCTGATGCTCAAATCACTTTGGCT
>MDSZ01126106.1_pt1 | contig 38430 bp, 28 predicted proteins | sample 811201 | NCBI WGS metagenome assembly MDSZ01 (sample SAMN05326647, study PRJNA326480) | marine metagenome | isolation source: seawater | place: Indian Ocean: North | collected 2010
AACCCACATTGTTCAACAACACGTGCAAGTGCTTCTTTGAAATCTCGACCAAAAATATTCCGTATAGATGCTAAAAATTCAAGGTATTCATATACACGCATTTCAGGATAAAGTGGATTTAACTCAGGTAAATAACCAATTAACTTTTGAATTTCATGAGTATCTTCATGAATATCTAAATCATTGATTTTAATTTCACCTTTTGTTGGTACTAAATATCCTGTAATCATCTTAAGTGTAGTGGTTTTACCAGCGCCATTAGCTCCAAGAAAACCAATAATTTCCCCATCATTTAAATCAAAGGATATTGATTTAACAGCCTCAACTGTATCATAGTTTTTAGATAAATCTGTAACTTTTATCACTTAAATATGCCTCTCCTCAAACAATCTAATTATTAATAACGAAAAAAATCTTTTAAAAGTTCCGGCGAAATTAAAATAAATAAGTCAAAAAATTCAATTAGTCTAGCAAATTGATTTTTTTTATTATTAAATCTTTGATAATTCTTATATGATTAGGTGTTGATCCGCAACAGGCACCAATAATATATGGAGTTTTTTCTAAATATTTGAACATTGAATTTCTAAATGTTTCATCATCTATAATTTCACCCATCTCTCCATCAATCTCTGGTTGAGTTAATCCTAGGTTTGGATAAATTCCCCAATCCAATATTTTATTATCAATAAAAGAATCTAAAGCTTCACTTGTTAATCGGACTGTATTGCAATTTAGCATTAAACAAGTTAAGCGTTCGATTTTAAGAGCATATATTTCACTTAATTGATGCCCAGATAATAAATGATCACGGTCATTTATTATCAAACTTAACCAAACAGTAGGAATATTTTTTGTTGCTTCAAGGGCAATATTAATTTCATTGAGATGGCCCATGGTCTCCAATAAAACTGTGTCAACTCCACCTTCAATAAACCACTCTATAGTTTCACCATAAGAATCTTCAGCGATTGATTTACCTGGATATTCATCTGGTTCATAACAATCGTTAATTGATGTTATAGATCCTGCAAGAATCTTTGGGTTTACCGAACGGGCCAAGTCTATTGCTTTCATCAAACTATCTTTAGCTTTTCTGCAAGCACGTTTTGGAGAATATTCTGCTCTACGATAAGACCATGTTGTCGTCCTAAATGTATTAGTTGTAATTATATCCGCACCTGCCTCAACATAATCTTTATGAACTGATCGAACAATTTGAGGTTCCTCAATATTTGCTTGAGCAGACCATAGAGGTAGAGGCAATTTGACACCATGGCTTATAAGCTGAGTACCCATTGCACCATTAATTATTAGAGGAGAATCTATATTCAACTTGTTTATAACTATATTATTTTAACCAATGATAGAACTTCATGATAAAATAAATAATTAGATTCAATATAATTAATGATGAGAATGGAAAATAAAATCTAAAATTTTCAGAGCCTAATCGAATATCACCAGGTAACCGACCAACCCAACCCAGCTTATCTGAAAATTGATTTATAATAAAGCCAATAATAATAAAACCAAATCCCAAATAGATTATCCATTTACCTAAATCTCTCATGGGAAATTAACTTAACAATAAATGATTAATTCAGTTGGATAATTCTACTGATTTAGAAACAAATAATCTGTTGCTAATTGAGCCATTGATTTCATTCCATATTTAAGATTTCTTTCGTCAGCAAAAAAATATGGAGAATGATTAGGATAAGCTTTAGAAGGATCCTCTGATACACCATTGAAAAAATACAATCCTGGCGCATGATCTGTAAAGAATGGAAAATCTTCTGCGCCAGTAACAAATGGTCTTATTAGGACATTATCTTTACCATACACTTTTTGAAGTGAAGGTAACATTTGATCTGTTAATGATGGCTCATTATAAGTTACTTTTGCAATACCACTAAAAATTTCTACATTTGCTTTTGCACCAGAAGCGCTTGCAATCATTTCAACTTTATCTTTAATACTCTGGTGAATATGATCTTTAATTTCTTGCTTAAATGTTCGTATAGTACCCTCCATTACTACTTCTTCAGGAATAATATTGTTTCGTACACCGCCATGAATTGAACCAATTGTTACAACCGCAGGGACCTCTGTGATATCAACTTCTCTAGAAACAATTGTCTGTAATGACAAGATTATTTGAGATGAAATGACAATAGGATCTACTCCACCCCACGGTAAAGCACCATGCGTCTGCACACCAGTTACAGTTATACGCATCCTTTCAGCTGCAGCCATTGTGGGGCCAGAACGATATTCTGCTTGACCAACTTTGCCAGGCCAAGCATGAAGTCCAAAAATGGCATCTACTTTTGGATTATCCATCACACCTTCTTCAACCATATAAGGTGCACCACCTTTTTCACCTAATGGGGCTCCTTCTTCTGCCGGTTGAAAAATAAATTTTACCGTACCTGGTAAATCTTTTCTAATTGAAGCTAAAATTTCAGCAGCACCCATTAATCCTGCTACATGATTATCATGCCCACAGGCATGCATCACATCTACTTCTTTTCCTTGATATATACCTTTTGCTTTGGATGCAAATGGAAGATCTACTTTTTCCTTAACTGGAAGTCCATCCATATCAGCTCTTAAAGCCACAACTTTCCCAGGTTTGCCACCTTTTAAAACTCCAACTACTCCAGTATGTGCCACTTCAGTTTGCACATCAATACCTAGTGATTTCAAATGCTTTGCTACTTTAGCAGCTGTTTTGAATTCACGGTTTGATAGTTCTGGGTTTTGATGAATATCTCTACGCCATTTAATAACTTTTTTTTCGATTTTATCAGCTATTCGATCAATTTGTTTATTGACTCTACCAGGCGTCTGAGCGATTATAAAGGAACAAGTTAATATTGAAACAAGAAGATTCTTCATTGATACTACAATCCTAATATTTTTCTAAATCACCATCACGGCGTTTTGCTTTTTTCACCATATTTTCAACATCTTTTAAAAGTTGTTTAGCATCATAAATGATTCCATCCTTTATCGTATATTTTATTCCACCCACTCTTACCACCTCATTATCATCATTAATCTTAATCGCACCAGTGCCATATAATACTTTAAGATTAGCTAATGGATTTTCATCTACAATTACTAGGTCAGCTAACATTCCAGGTTCTACAGTACCAAAATCTGGTTTAGTTCCTAAAGGTTTATGTAATGTCTCCGCACCATGAAGCGTAGCGGCTCGAATGACTTCTAAAGGATGAAACCCTGCTTCTTGAAGCATTTCTAACTCTTGGATATAACCAAAACCATAAAGATTGTAAATAAATCCTGAGTCAGATCCTGTTGTAACTCTGCCTCCAGCATTTTTGTATTCATTTAAGAATTGCATCCATACTTGATAGAACTTTTTCCATGCAACTTCATCATGAGTTGTCCAATCAAACCAATATGATCCATGAGCTTCTCTACTTGGTGTATAAAAATCCCATTGTGATGGTAATGTATAAATTTCATGCCAATCTGCATTCCTTGCTCTCATAACATCTCTTCCTGCAGAGTAAATTGTCATAGTTGGATCCAATGTAAAGTCTAAAGAAATTAGTTCATCCTTAAGTGCTTCCCATTTTTCTCCATTGGGTTTAACCAATTTCCATTGACGTGCTACCTGACCAAAACGATGCTGTTCATTATTATAATTCATATCCATAGGCCATGTTTGAATATCATTGTTCTCATACATGGATTCAAATAATCCATAAAAATGAGTTTGGGTACCAAGGCCTAGTCTAGCTGCATCAATCGTATTCATTCGAGCTACACCGGTTTGCCCTAAATGTGCTGTGGTACCTAAATTTTGTTTTATTGCTTCATCAATTAATGCCGCCATTAATGAGGGTTCATAAGCGCCTAGCTTTAATCCATCAATGCCTTTTTTAGCTGCATATTTCACCCATTTACGTGCTGTTTCTGGATCACGGACTGGTCCGCCTTTCCAATCTTTCCCTTGACCTGGCCTTTGATATGCCCATATTCTAGGCGCTGTAACTTCATTCTTTGCTGAACGTTCTTTTTCACTTAAAGTAAACTCCAATGGCCCTAACCCCACACCTCTTACTGAAGTCACTCCATGGGCTAACCAAAGTTTATAAACATATTCAGTTTCTGGAGCCTTTTGAACGCTCCCAGCATGAACATGCATATCTACAAATCCTGGCATAACGTATGACCCATGGGCATCAATCTCATAATCACCAGCTTTTGGGCGGCGATCTTTTTTTATTGGAACGCCTGGATATCCAACAGATCTAACTGAAGTGATACGATTACCTTCTATAACTATATCCACAGGACCACGGGGAGGGCCACCTGCTCCATCTATCAATGTGGCACCTCGAATGACCAAGCGATTATAAGGACCATCACCTTCAGCTCTATCTGGGCCTGGTGCTATACCATCCCGATTTGATTGTGCTATAATTAGCGTAAATAAAAAAAGTAAAATTATGAATTGTTTAAAATATTTCATGTTTCCTCCTCATTAAATATTCTGATATACTCCTTAAAATTAAACCAGAATAGGTTTGAATATAATCATACAGCAAATGATAATTCATCAATCCTTTTGATAGCATTTTTGTATTCAATCAATTTTTGTCTTTTCTTTGCCCCTATCGAAAATATTTTTAATTTTTTTATCAATTCTGTTCTAATGGCAGAAAGTTGTTTTTTAGAAAAATTATATTTTATTAATTTTTCTAAAACGTCTATACGGTAGCGTTCAATTCCATCACTCACTTTTGACAGCTGATTTTTATGTCCACCATATTTTTTTATTAATAATTCATCCAAAAATAATATATGAAATTCTGACGCGATTCTGATCCATAGGTCATAATCTTCACAAACAATAAAATCTTCATCAAAGTATCCAACCTTATCAAGGATTGAACGATGAAACAAACTAGATGACGGAGAGATACGACACATATCCAAAATTTGAAAAAAAATATCCCCTCCGTATTTTTGATGTTTTTTCATTTGATTAAGTTGAGAGCCATTTCTAATCCAAAATTCGTTCGTATGGCAAAAAAAATATTCAGGATTGGATTTTAATAATTTTACCTGTTTTTCTAATTTATTTGGTAACCACTCATCATCTGAGTCTAGTAATGCAATCCATTTGGAACTCGCTGCTTTGATTCCTTTATTTCGAGCAGAACTAACACCTTGATTTTTTTGAAAAAGAAAAACTATTTGAGGATATTTTTCTTTAATCCATTCAGATGTGCCATCTGTTGAACCATCATCAACCAATATAATTTCGTTGCAGGGATATGTTTGGTTATAAACAGACTCAATTGTTCTTTGAAGCAAATGCTTCCGATTATAGGTTGGAATGATACACGCTATTTCCATTTAAATATTAAAATAATGGACTTGGATATACACCAGAGGAAACAAGTTGTTGAATTTTCTTTTCAACAATAGGTTTGTCGCTCTTATAAGTTACTCCAAACCATGAAGAGCTTGTCTCAAGAACATGAACCTTCTCATCACCATCTTGTATCAATTCGTTAATTATTGATGGAATCAAAAATTCACTCTTTACTTCCCTACCATGCACATTAAGAAAATCAATAAATTTTTCTTTTAAATGATGAAACAAAACAGGAGTGAATCCCCACATATTCATTGAGACTGGTTCATTACCATCAAATGATATATCTCTATCAGAATAGATAATGTTCCCTTTTTTCTGTAGATCTCCAGTCTCTACCACACTTGACAACTTTTTATTTTCTACACTGCAAACACCTCTGGTAACGGCACCAAATGATGAAAGTGTATTTTCTAGCCTAAATCCAACCATACAAAACTGCTCTTTACCCCTAAAATAATAATCAGATATAACTTTAAATGATTCTTTACCATAGTAATCATCCCCATTTATGACAACAAACGGTTCATGAACCAAATGATTAGCAGAAAGAATTGCATGTCCAGTACCCCAAGGCTTTTCTCTCCCATCGGGACAACTGAATCCACTAGGAAGATCATTAATATCCTGATATGCAAATTCAACTTCAATTTTATTCAAATATTTATCTGCTACTTGAGTTTTGAATTGCTCTTCAAAAACCTCACGAATAATAAAAATGATTTTATTAAATCCAGCCTCTATAGCATCATAAACTGAATAATCAATAATTGTCTCTCCTGAAGGGCCAATTTGGTCTAATTGTTTCAGGCCACCATACCTTGATCCCATTCCAGCGGCCATTACTAATAATGTTAAATTATTTTTATCTTTAAAACTCATTTACCCCCTCAATTCTTGTCCCTTTATCAGAGTGAACAATATATGCTTTACCTCCAGCATTTTCAATGGCATTCGCTACTTTTTTCGGGTTATCTGGGGCATAAGCAAACATACATCCACCCCCACCTGACCCATTAATTTTACCACCTAAAGCCCCTGCGGACATTGCAGATTGAATCATATTGTCAATTTTATTTGTACTCACTTGGAGTATGTTTTTTAATACCATATGATGTTCAATTAATAACTGACCAAAATATTCATGATTGAATTTATTCTTTCCAAATTCATGGATTGCTTTTTTGAGTATTTCTCGATTGTTAATTGTTCCAAGATACAGTTCTTTTTCTTGCTCATTCAAATCAGAAAAGTTTTGATTTTCATCACATGATTCAAAAGAAATATCAGGATTTCGTTTTTGTAACTTTTTAATTATATCCAGCCTAAGATTACGACATCGCTTCAAAATTTGAAGAGTATTCTTAGGCTCTAATGAATCTCCAAGTACAAAGGTTCCTAAATTTGATTTTATTTTATTAATCGAAAGATTAGGCATAGACTTTATAAAAATACAATTACCTATTGAAGTGGAATACTGATCCATCATCCCACCTGGCTCTCCAAATTCAAGGACTTCAGCTTTATATGCAATTTGACCAATTTTTTCTCTATCCCACTCTATTGGCTCATCTGCCATTTTAGATAAAAAATGTATCCAACTGACCATTATTGAAGAAGAACTGCTTGTACCTGCTTGAAATGGAATATTACTAGTAACCTTACAATTGAATCCTCTCGAAAAATTTAAACCTTCTTTCATACAGATTTTAATCCCACTTTTAAAATAATCTCTTTCACTTTCATAATCTAAATTATCTAATGAAAATGATTCTGTTTCACCAAGATCTATTTTATTTATAATTATATCTCTATCATTAGTTTTTTCTCCTTTAAGTGAAGATCGGAGAGATATTGCCATAGCTATTGTTGGTAAGCCTAGATAATCTTGATGTTCGCCAAATAAACATATTCTTCCAGGAGTCGTTATTTCCAAAACTTTTTCAACCCAAATCCAGAAATAATAGACAATAGTATTAGAAAATATCCTAGCTGATTTCCATAAATCAATTGTCCTACTCCAAGCAGCACGCTATAAACTGCTGAACAACCTAGAAACATCAATAAAATACCTCTTGGTAATTGCCAAATTTCTTTAGATTCATTCAATGTATATTTTGACCAACCTGGGCCACCAGGATTAACTTTTTTTACAAAATTAAGTAAAGTTTTTTCATCATCTGGAGGAGTGATAAAAGTCGCAATTATCCAAACCATAGTAGTGAGTAAAGAGCCAATAACAATTTTTTCCCACTCTTGAAAATTTGAGTCTAAAAAATTAAAATAGGTAGCAATAATAAGAGAACTTATCATTGCAACAATTTCAGTATAAGCATTAATTCTCCACCAAAACCAACGCAATATATATATAAGTCCAGTTCCGGCCCCAATCATCAGTAATAATGAAAAAGCTTGTCCAGCACTAGTTAAAAGAAGCCCTAAGCCACCACCCATGATTATTGATAAAACTGTGAAAAATCTTCCTGATTTGACGAGCTGTTTTTCTGAGGCTTTAGTATTTATAAAACGAAAATAAAAATCATTTACTAAATAACTGGCTCCTAAATTTAATTGAGTTGACATTGTACTCATGAATGCTGCAATTAATGATGCCGCTACGAGCCCTAAAAGTCCTGAGGGTAGAAGACTTAACATGGCAGGATAAGCTACATCATGACCCAATTTATCAGCTGGCAAATTTGGAAAAGCTTTTTCTATATCAGCGAGTTCCGGAAAAATAATTAATGAAGATAGTGCAATTAAAATCCATGGCCATGGGCGTAAAGCGTAATGTGCAATATTAAAAAGAAAAGTTGCGCCAACAGCATTTTTTTCATCTTTTGCCGAAAACATTCTTTGCGCAATATATCCTCCTCCACCAGGTTCTGCTCCGGGATAATAACTAGCCCACCATTGAACAGCAAGAGGGACTAATAAAACGGGAATCCAAACATTTTTATCTGAAAAATCTGGAAAAAGAGAAATTTTATCTACAACATTTGTATGAGAGATTAAGTTAGCAATTCCTCCAATTTCTGGTAGATCTAAAATAAAAATCATTGCCCATATCGATCCTAACATAGCTAAAACAAATTGAACAAAATCTGTAATAATCACGGCTTTTAGCCCACCTAATGTTGAATAAATCAATGTAATTGAGCATGCAATGGAGAGAGTCATCCAGCCTGGCCATCCCAATACAATTTCACCAAATTTTATTGCGGCAAGACTTACAGTCCCCATAACAAGAACATTAAAAATCAGACCCAAGTATAAAGCTCTAAAACCTCTTAAAAATGCTGCTGCCTTACCACTATATCTTAATTCATAAAATTCAATATCAGTTAATACTCCCGAGCGATGCCACAATTTTGCATAAACAAAAACTGTTAACATTCCGGTTAACAAAAATGCCCACCAGCTCCAATTCCCTGATACACCATTTTGCCTAACCAGGTCAGTTACAAGGTTAGGAGTATCAGTTGAAAAAGTAGTTGCAACCATACTAATTCCAAGAAGCCACCAAGGCATATTTCTACCAGCTAAAAAAAATGATTGCCTATTTTCCCCAGCTTTTTTTGAAGACCATATACCTATGCCTAGTGATAGAATAAAATATGAACCTATTATGACCCAATCTAGATTTGAAAGACTCATCTAATAATTATTATTTAATCCAAAAATTGGCTGATTGCTCTTCCATTTGCCTCTAGTAAAGTCTGGTATTTTCACTGAAGCACTATTTAATTCTATGGATTTTTCAGATAGCGGCACAATTACGCTCATGCTAACCGCATCGTAAACATCAATTACTGGAGATTGATTATTTTTTAGTGCTTCCACAAAAGCTCTTGCAATAAAAAAATCCATACCTCCATGTCCGGATCCAGATGCTTGATTCTCAAATTTTTTCCATAGGGGATGATCATATTTTTCTAAATATTTCTCATCAGATTCCCACTTGTGAGATTGAGGACTTATCCCCTCCAAATATATTGATTTATTATCTTTCATCCATATACCTTGAGTCCCTTGAACTCTAAAGTTTAATGAATATGGTCTTGGTGAATTAGTATCATGACTTAACATAATTGTTTGACCATTTACACATTTAATTACAGTTGTAACTATATCACCTAATTTAAACTTAATTTTTGCGTTTGGATGATTGGTGCCACCATTATCAATAATATACTTATTTAAACCTCTTGATTGACTAGAAGTTGATGTTAAATGCATCATGCGATTTCCACGATTAATATTAAGCATAGGACTTATTGGACCTAAACCATGAGTTGGGTAAAGATCTGCATTGCGATCTACAGAATGTTGTGTGCGCCAACGTGCCTCAGAAAAACCTTTTTCACCGAACTCCACTCCCCCTCCATATGGGCCTTTACCATCATTAAATTTTACATGTCTAAGATCATGTTGATAACCTCCTTGACAATGAATTAATTCTCCAAACAGTCCCTCTCTAACCATATTAAGAACTGCCATAATATCTCTACGATAGTTAACATTTTCCATTATCATGCAAAAACTACCTGTTCGTTCTGAAGTATCAACTAAATCCCAGCACTCATTTACTGTTAATGCAGCTGGAACCTCGGTGCCAACATGAATATTATTTTCCATAGCCGAAATACACATTGGATGATGCCATTCCCAAGGTGTTGCTATATAAACACCATCTAAATCTTCTTTAGCTAGCATATTTCGAAAATCTTCAGGTCCATTATTATAAATTTTAGGTATTGGTCTGTTCTGTTTTTCAAAAACTTTTAATACCATATCTATCATCCTATCGTCAATATCACAAATGACAGGTATATCAACATCTTTACGGTTTAAAAATAATTTTGTCATCCATTGCCCTCTTAAGCCCGTACCAATCACACCAATTTGCAATTTATTTGATGCGGCAAACAAATTGGATGGCATGATAGATGCAGCAGCTCCAATAATTGTAGCAGACTTCACAAAACTTCTTCGATTAATTGATTTTTTCATATCATTTCCTATTTTATGATAAATCCATCTTTAAGAGGATCATCGGGATTTAACCAAAAAGTATTTCTACCTGTTATATATGCTTCTCCATTTATCTCAGGAATAATTGCATCATATTTTCCATATTTTAGCTCTCTATCTACTTTAACAGAAAAAGTTGATCCTATTATGCTTTCAATTGTTATTGTTTCTCCTAAATCAATTTCATTACGTTTATAATGAATTGATGCCCTAGCACTAACACCTGTTCCTGTAGGACTACGATCAACTTCTCCATCTGCAAAGATACAAACATTCCGACTATGATTATTTGGGTCTTTTGCAGATCCAACAAATATTGTACCATATAGGAAATTCATTTCGTTTTCAGTTGGATGCTGCATTTCAATCGAACTTGAAATAGCGTTTTTTATTTTTGTACCAGCCTCTACTAGCGCATCACAATATTGGTTAGTACAATCAAGCCCTATTTGACTCACTTCAACGAATGCGTAAAAGGCACCACCGAATGCTAAATCGTATTTTATTTTTCCATAACCATCCACATCAATATAAGCATCTAATAACTGAACAAAAGAGGGGACATTTTGGAAACGAATATCTGAAACGATATCATTCTTTATTTTAGCATATGATTTAATCTGTCCTGATGGTACATCCATTTTAATTTCTGTCTCAGGTTCAACATTCGATATAAGTTTCATTTCTAAAAAGACTTTAGTTAATGCAATAACAGCATGACCACATCCAGTAGAATATCCATCATTATGAATAAAAATAACTCCAAAATCAGAATCTGGATTTTCTGCTTCAACAATTATAGCACCATACATATCAGAATGACCACGAGGTTCCCAAATCATTGCTGTACGAAATTTGTCAAAATTTGATAGTGCATCTGCACGCTTTTGTAATACAGTTTTGCCATTTAAACTAGGAAAACCATTCATGATAATTCTTAAAGGTTCACCCGCGGCATGGGATTCAATAGTGTTAATCTCTATCCAATCTTTAGGAGGTGAAAATTTATTTATCTGATTTAATTTAATCATTAAATCTCAATTTGGAAAGGTTGTCAATATCATCTTCATTCATGTAAGGTGAAAGCATGAAAGAGAATTCATATTTTTTTGGATATAAAGTATATTTTTTATGAGTTTTTGCTCCCCAACTATTATCACCTCCAACACCCATTTGCTTATAATCGATAAGCCAATCCACTTGATCTTTCTGCGATAAATCAATTTTTCCATGCCTTCTAATTCCAGGGTAATAATCAAGGTCAGAATAAGGGTAGTGGTGAACACTACCATCAAATTGTGGTAAACCAATTGATATTAATCCATAATTACCATTTGAAATAGCCATCCAATAAACATCAGTTTTATTTCCTGTTTCCTGAGGTCTAACATATTGGAATGACTGATCCCAAACAGTTCCAGAATAATTACCTATTGCAGCAGATGACTTTCTATCCCAATACGATTCATGTGGTCCTCTTCCAAACCATGATATGTCATTAAAATCACCAATAATTGAAAATTTCATTCCAAATCTTGGAATTTCTGACAAAGTTGAATCTATCGATTCTATTTTCTGAGAAATCTTGATCATACCATTTCCATAAATACTATAATTAGATAAAATAACAGTTTGAGTAACGCTATCCTTATTGACAGAAGTAATGTTTGCCACATTATTATTTATATTATAGTCAAAAGAAATTGTTTCCATCCTCTTACCTGCGTTTTTCCATATATTAGTTCTCTTAGGCATATCATTACCTAAATCATTATCAGTAGGTGCTCGCCAAAAATGCATTTCTGATGGCAACTTGAATAAATTGATACTATCATTAATAGTGTATTGGCTAATTTGGCCTGAACTACGATTTATTGATATTTTAAATCCATTAGAAAAGACCTGAACTCCCAATTCATTCTCATTTAATTGTACATTAGAAAGTTTTGTAGGATCCTTGGCAAGAACTTCTTTATAAATTGGCAATTCATATTGCTCCCATGCAACAATATGATCTTTAGGTACTAATAATTGTTTTTTCTTTGTTCTTGCTTGAATAGTTAAATAATAATGAGTTCCTGGGCGGATTTGAATACTTGAGAAATCAAAAAATAAAGTTCTTTTTTGTCCAGGTTTTAAATCCAAAGTACCTAGTTGACCAGACAAAACAGTTCTATTGTTTCCTCTTATATACCATGAAAATTTAAGATTAGATAAGTCAATAAAATCATAATCATTTGTTATGCTTATTTTACCTCTTAATAAATCATCCAATTCAAATTTTATTGGTTGATATATTTTCTTTACCTCAAAGATATGAGGATTTAAACTACGATCAGCAGCAACTAAACCATTTGCGCAAAAGTTTGAGTCATTTTCCACAAATTCTGATCCAAAATCACCACCATATCCCCAATATTGAATTCCTTCAGAATTAGTTTTAGTTATTACTTGGTCAGCCCAGTCCCAAATGAAGCCTCCTTGTAAAGATTCATATTTTTCAAAAGTATTCCAATAATCAATTAAATTACCAACACTATTACCCATTGCATGTGCATATTCACATAGTATAAGTGGCCGATCATTATTTTCTTGAGCATAATCAGTAATAAATTCAATGTTTTTATACATTGGGAAAATAATATCTGTATGGAGGTTCGCTTTAGCGGGTTCATAAACTATAGGACGACTACTATCTTTATTTTTTAACGCATTATATAATTTTACAAAATTTTCCCCATCGCCAGCTTCATTTCCCATAGACCACATTATTATAGAAGGTTGATTTTTATCTCTTTCAAACATACGTATACCACGATCTAGCCACTGTTCCGTCCAAGTAGTATCATTGGTTATAAAACTAAAACTTTTTTTGTGAAACTTCATCCCATGAGCTTCAATATTTGCTTCATCAACTATATATAGGCCATATTGATTACAAAGTTCATACCATCTTTCTTGATTTGGATAATGTGATGCCCTAACTGCATTAATATTATGCGCCTTCATTAATTTGATATCCTCAATCATTGATTCTTCTGTTATTGATCGGCCATTGCTAGGATCCCATTCATGCCTATTTACACCACGAATCATGATTGGTTTTCCATTTAATTGTAATAAACCATCTTTTATCTCAATCTTCCTAAATCCTACTTGATGAGTGAGTGATTCAAGTATTCTTCCTTCAATAGTTAAAAGAGAAAGTTGCAATTGATATAAGTTTGGATCTTCAGCCGACCATTTCTTAACTCTTCTTATAACTGAATCAATATTTAATGATACAAGAGAATCAATCGAAACGGTCTTGCTTTCATCAAATATCACACGATTTCTCCTCTTTGGCTCAATCAATTTTGCGCTTATTATTAGTTCTTCAATATCTTGATCCCTATTTATTATATCTACATCAACAGAAAAAATTCCTTTTTCATAATTTGAATCCAAATCTGATTTAATATGAAAATCTGAAATTCTAGTTTTGTTACGCGCAAATAAAAATACATCTCTTTCTAATCCACTTAGGCGCCAAGTATCTTGACCCTCTAAATAAGATCCATCTGAAAAGCGATAAACTTCGACAGCTATTTGATTTTGCCCCGATTTAATTTGTTCTGTTATTTCAAACTCAGCTGGCGTTTTTGATCCTTGGCTATAACCAATTAATTTTCCATTAATCCACAAATAAAATGCTGATCTTACGCTCCCAAAATGAATAAAAATGTCTTTTCCTATCCACTCTTGTTTTACGTCAAAAGACTTTCTGTAGGAGCCAACCGCATTATATGACTGAGGCACAAAGGGAGGATTTACTGGGAATGGATACTCTTCATCAAGATAAATTGGGAAAGAATGACCCTGCAATTCCCAATTTCCTGGGACAGTTATATCTGACCATTTAGAATCATCGAAATATTCATCAAAAAAATTAGCCGGCCTATCATTAGGATTAGATGAAAGATTGAACTTCCAACTACCATTTAATGAATAAAAGTTTTGCGAAAGCATGGGGTTATTTTGTTTTGCTAATTTTTCAGATTCATATGCGAAAAAATGAGCTCTAGCTGGTAATTTATTTATTTCAAAAATTCTTTGATTTTGCCAATCATCATTGCTTCCTATATCACAACCTGATGAAACAAAAAGAATCATTAGAACAATTATTATTATTTTTTTACTATGCATAATATTTATTCAAAATAGATCTGAAATTAAATACCAATTCATCAGCATTTTCATAGTTAAATATAATTGGGGGTTTAATTTTTAACACATTATGATCAGGTCCATCTACACTTATTAAAATTCCAGATTTTTTCATTTCATTAGCTATTATTTTTGCTGAATCTTTATCAGGTTTTAATGTCTCTACATCATTTATCATTTCAATTCCTATAAATAATCCCTGCCCTCTAACTTGTCCAATAAATTCATAATTAGATTGTAATCCTTTTAATTTTTTAATTAGATAATCACCAACTAATTTTGCATTTTTTTGCAATTCCTCTTTATCAATTACGTCAAGGACTGCTTTCCCAATAGCACATGAAACTGGATTACCCCCAAAAGAATTAAAATATTCCATTCCATTATTGAATTTTTCAGCAATCTCTTTTGTTGTTACTAATGCTGAAAGAGGGTGTCCATTTCCCATCGATTTTCCCATTGTGACAATGTCTGGGATCACATCACAAGTTTCAAATCCCCAATAGTGGGCACCAACTCTACCAAATCCAGTTTGAACTTCATCTGCTATACAAAGGCCTCCAGATTCACGAACCAATTCAAAAGATTTTTTTATAAACCCATCTGGTAAAATTATTTGACCTCCACAACCCATTAATGATTCTACAAAAAATGCGGATAATTGATTACCTTTATTTTTGATTGTATTGATTATTCTTTTTACTTCATTGATATAATCAATTGAACAATTATCACCTCTGTACATACCTCTAAATGTGTCAGGCAATGGGACTGTATAAACAAAATCAGGGGGACCTGATCCTCCTATACTATTGTGTTTGTAAGGACTTAAATCGATTAATGAAGAAAGATGCCCATGATAAGCTGAATCAAGAACGATTGTTTCTTTTGAATTAGAAATAGATCTAGCAATTCTAATAGCAAGATCATTTGACTCACTACCAGAGTTTGTAAAGAAACAAACATCTAACCCATCTGGTAATTTCTCTGTAAGAGATTGTGCATAATCAATGATTTTTTCATCTAAATAGCGAGTATTGATATTAAGCAGTGCATTTTGTTCATGTGCTGCCTCAACGATTTTTGGATGACAATGACCTACATGCTGAATATTATTTACTGCGTCCAAATATCTTTTACCATCTATATCATAAAGATATTGACCTTTACCTTTAACAAAATGGATTGGTTTATTATAGGATAAACTTAATGATGGACTTATAAATTTCTTTCTTAAACTAAGTATATCCATTTTATGTACTATACTCAATTAATCGATTTGACCATTTGTTGAGGTCCTCATCTAACATATTTTTTAGGAATTTTCGGGATTTCATTTCTGAAACAATCAGATATTCATTCTTTGGGAAAAGCTTTTTTCTATAAACTGCCATTGTAATTGAAATGCAAAGTCTAATGCACATTAGATATATTATAGAATTCAACTCATATTTATTTAAAGGATTTACCTCGTTATATCCTTTTAAAATAGAAGCGATAAAGGGAAAAGGATTTTCCTCCTCAATCGCAACGTAAGCCATACAAACTGCAGGCTCCGATGCTCTATAAGAGTAGATCATGTCACCATAATCAATAATCCCAGAAATTTTTCCATTCGTATTAATAATAATATTATGATCATTTCCATCATTATGAATAATAGCCTTTTGTAAATGAGCATCATGAGATAAAACTTCATTATTAAAAAGATTTAAATAATGATTAATTATTTTTTTATCATTCCTGTTTTTATTAATTAATATACTCAATTCATTTACAGAAAGAACATTCCATACAAAGCTTCTATGTGCTGCAGGATGATCATAACCAGCTAAAGCTAGATCAAAACGTCCTAAAAAATTGCCCAACCTAAATAGCAAATTTTTGTTATAATCTATATCTTTTAGAAAAGTGCCATCAATATATTTCAATAGTCTAACAAAGAATGTTACATTATTTTTTTTAATCTCAATTATCTTATCACCATTATTTGATACTTGAGGATAAGTAAGCTCTATATCAATATCATTATCCTTTATGTGCCTTATCGCATTATTTTGCATTTTTAAGACATCTTTATTTTCCATAGAATTTGAAATTTTAAATATAAAATCACCTTGAAGTGAATTGATCAAAAAATTTTGATCTCTATCACTTACGAGGGGTTTTACTGATCCAACAATTTTAAAATGCTGTTCAACTAAATTTTGTACTTCTTTTTGGGAAAAATCAGGCGGTGGTGTATTAAAAACACTTTTCATATGAATATTTGATATAAATTAATTTTAGTTAATTTTTTGATTTAAGCCATTACATCCTCAATCTCATCTATTGTCCTAGGAATATGAGGTCCAAGTATTCTATATCCATCAGAAGTTATGACAATATTATCCTCTATTCTGATACCTCCAAAATCAATAAATTTATTTAAAGATTCATAATTTATAAATGCGGAACATTTATTTTCTGCCTTCCATTGATCAATCAAATGAGGGATAAAATAAATTCCTGGTTCAACTGTTAAAACAAATCCCTCTACTAATTCTTTTGCTAAACGTAAATAAGCTAATCCAAACTGGTTACTACGATTACTTTCTTCATCATAGCCCACCAAATCTTCACCTAGTCCTTCCATGTCATGTACATCCAAACCAAGCATATGTCCTAGACCATGTGGAAAAAAAAGCGCATGAGCACCTTCTTTGACCGCATCATCAGCATCCCCCTTCATTATTCCCATATTTATTAAACCTTCTACCGCGATTTTTGAAGCTGTTAAATGAGCTTCCCTGTAAGAATTACCTGGCTTACAATAACTGAATGCAGCCTCTTGCATATTATAAACTATATTATAAATTTCTTTTTGCAGACCGGAAAAACGACCACTTACTGGAAAAGTTCTTGTTATATCACTGGCATAATGCATTACAGACTCCGCTCCAGAATCATTTAATGCCAGCTGTCCTGAACACATAACATTATTATGATTATGATTATGCAAAATTTCTCCATGTGTAGTAAATATCACTGGATAGGCTAACTCGCGGCCATTTTCAAGTGCATATCCTTCTATTTTTCCGGCAATTGTTTGTTCTAAAATACCATCACTAGTTTGTCGCATAGCTAATTTATGCATATCCATGGTGACTTCAATTGCAGATTCAATTTCATGAAGCTCATCTTCAGTCTTAATTGACCTTTGAGATATAACATTAATTATTAATGACTTTGATGATTTTATTTCATTATTATTTAAAATCGATTTTAAGAAGGCTTGTTGATCCTCGCGGTACAAAGGTAAATAATGAATAGCTTCATTTGACTCTAAAAGAAATGATGATAATTGGTTTGATGGCAATACGCTTTGAATGCCAGCAATTTCAGCCATAGTTGCAATAGAGGTCCTCTCTCCTTCCCAAACAATATCTTGTATTGTTAAATCATTACCAAATAATGTTGACTCTCCAGAGTTTGCATCAATTACTAGACTTATATCAGGGTAATCTAAACCACAGTAATAAAGAAAATTACTATCTTGCCTAAATCGGAGCCAATTCGATGGATAGTTCATCGGAACTTGGGAGTTTCCCATCAATAATATTTTACCACTATTTATATTTTTAGCAAGAACTTCACGTCTGTCATTATATGTCTTTGCACTAAACATTAGCTTAACCAACCTCTTTCTAGTAAGTTTGTAATAATTAATATTGTTACGATAAAATAAATAAAACAAATAATAAGAACTGTTATTTTTGCTGATATTTTTTTCAAAATGACCAACTAAATTTGATTAAATAGCCGTTTTTTATAATTATTCCACCATCATCAATTTTCTGTATTGAACCCTTTTGGAATTCTTGATTGAACCCCACCCCAATTGCAATTCCAAGAGCAGCTCCAAAAATCACATCACTTAAATAATGTTTATTGTCATGAATACGACTTATACCTGTTAATCCTGCAAGCAGAAATGCAGGGACACTGATCTGAGAACCATATGTTTTGTGAGCAACCGTTGCTGCAATAAAACTAGCGGAAGTATGACCTGAAGGAAAGGATCTCCTATTAGACATATCTGGTCGCATTTTTCTAGTAATGAATTTTATACTATAAGTTATTAATCCATTCGCTAACATTGCATTAGAAGCATATCTAAATTGATTAGTTTTTGTATCCATAGAGCTTAAAATAATGAATTGTCCTGCAATTCCCCAATAATCACCTAAGCGTGCAATATGTGGATTCAGCAAATTATCACTATAGGCTTCTTGAAATTTTCTTTCAAAATTCTTTGTTAATCCGACGCCAAGCAATCCTGATAACAATATTATCTTTGACTGATCATCATTTAAGCTTGTTGATAGACCAGACTGTATATTACTCATCGAAATCTGACTTCCTAAAAGACTAGAATAAAAACATGTAGTTAAAATAATAAAATAAACTGAAAAGACACTTTTTTTCATCATCAAAATTACAGAATTATGATCATCACTATTAACTTATTACAGATGTTGAATAATAATTAAATTTGACCCTGATCATCAAAATAAAATCAATGCACCCATTAAAACAATTAGTTCATAATTCAGATTTAATGAATTCCTTAGCCAAGGAATATGGTACCCCATTATATATATATGATGCCTCTCGTATAAGGGAAAATGTAAATATAATTAAAAATTCACTTGAAAAATATTTTGATAAGTTTCATATATGTTATGCGATTAAGTCAAATAGTAATCCACATTTAATTAAAATAATGTTAGACACTTTCCCCGAAATGGGCGGAGATTGCTCAAGCCCAGGGGAAATCTATGCTGCTGAACTTTCTGGCATTGAGCTTTCTAACTGTATTTATACAGGTAATTATGAATCTAAAACTGATCTATCTAAAGCGCTTGAAAAAGGGTGTAATATTAATTTAGATGACACTACATCACTTGACCGTTTAAAAACAATAGGCCTACCAGAAAGAATATCTTTTAGATTAAATCCAGGTTTTGGAAAAGGTACTTTTTCACAAATTACTACCGCTGGCAGAAAAGCCAAGTTTGGTATTCCTACTGAAAAAATTACTGATGCCTATCAAAAGGCAATAAATCTTGGAATAAAAAATTTTGGTATGCAATGCATGGTAGGCTCTGGGAATTTAGATGAAGAACATTTTTTTGATGTGATTTCTGCTATTATTAAAAAAACCAAATCAATTAGCTCAAAACTTGGTATCAAATTTGACTTTATAAGCATGGGCGGAGGTTTTGGTATCCCTTATAAAGACAATGAAATCCCCATTAACTTTGATAGACTTTTTTCAAAACTGTCAGATATTTTTTACAAAACTTATAAACATAGAATCGATTCACCGGCCCTTTGGGTAGAGCCAGGAAAATCAGTAATAGGTGATACAGGTATAATTTTATCAAAAGTTACAGGGGTCAAAAAAAGTTATAAAAATTTTATAGGTATTGATGCAGGAATGGAAACATTAATGAGGCCAGCTTTATATGGAGCATATCACCGTATCTACAAAATAGGTAATCATGAAAATGATAAAGATACCTTTGATTTTACAGGACAAATTTGTGAAAATACTGATCGAATAGCGACTGATAGGCCATTCCCTAATGTCAATGTGGGTGATATTATTTCAATTATGGATGTTGGAGCATATGGTTATTCAATGTCTCATAATTTTAATACTAGACCACGGGCTGCTGAAATATTAATAGAAAAAGAATCAACTAAGCTTATTAGGAAAAGAGAAACAATAAATGATATTTTTGCGCTTTGTAATGTCTAAAATTTTAATATCAGTAATATTATTATCATTTCTAACTAGTCAAGAAAATTATAAAAGTATTCATCAAATAGAATTGGATTATAATAAAGAAAATTATCTTGAACCACTATTTAAGCCCTATTTTGGACCCGCAAACCCTATACAGCCAAAAAAAATCAAATCATCAAAAAAAGTTTTTGGCTACCATCCCTACTGGCAAGGGACAAAATGGCAATCATACAATTATGAAGTCCTTACTACAATTGCATATTTTTCAGTAGAAACAAATGCTACTGGGGATTTAACTAATCTTCATGGTTGGCCAGCAACTGATCTAATAAATAAAGCACATAGCAATGGAGTAGAAGTTTTATTAACTGTTACATTATTTGATAAATCAAAAATTGAAAGTTTACTAAGCAATAAAAACTATCGAGATAGATTGATCAACAACTTAAATAGTCAAGTGATTGATGCTGGTGCTGATGGAGTAAATATTGATTTTGAATCATTCCCATCAAGTCAAAAAGAAAATTTAGTTACTTTTGTTAAGGATCTTCGAAGTACACTCAGAAATTCAATCGAAAATGCACAAGTCACACTTGCAACGCCTGCTGTTGATTGGGAAAATGCCTGGGATTTCAATGCTTTAGCTACTGAAAGTGACGGTCTTTTTATTATGGGATATGACTATCATTGGAAAGAAAGTACAAATGCAGGCCCAGTTTCACCACTTATTGGGGGAACATATAATGTAACAAATACTGTAAATACATATTTATCAAAGACTAATAATAATTATGAAAAACTTATTTTAGGCGTTCCATACTACGGATATAATTGGCCAACATCATCTGGAGAAAAAGGAGATAAAACCACAAATAGTGGAACTGCAACATATTTTTCAGAAGCTGAAACAAAATCAGTATCTTATGGAAAAATATGGGACTCTTCTTCTGAGACACCCTGGTTTAAATATCAAAATCCAAACTGGAATCAAACATGGTATGATGATAGTCTATCTATATCTAAAAAATATGATTTAGCATTATCTAAAAACCTAGGTGGAATAGGAATTTGGGCTTTGGGATACGATGAGGGGTATGATGAATTATGGAATCTTCTCAAAAATAAAATGGCTGCAAAAAGGCCCCCCGCAACTCCTGTCAATTTTAATATCGTAAACTTAGGGAATAAATCCATCTTGATTGATTTTTCAGGTGCAGAGACTGCAACTTCATTTGAAGTTAAAAGAGTATTTAACGAATCAAATGAATCTGAGAGTTTAGGTAACTTTACTGATTCTCCAATACTATTGCAGAATCTTTCATATAACGAGTCTTATTTTATAAAAATAAGAGCAAAAAATGATTATGGTTCTAGTAAATACACTGAACTGCTAGGAGTTATTCCATCAGAAAACTCTTCTAAAGTTTTAATTGTTAATGGATTTGATAGGATTTATGGAACTAAAAATACTCGTGATTTTATTTTACAACATGGAAGTGCAATACATAAAAATAATTACATCTTTGATTCTGCTTCTAATGAGGCTGTAATTAATGGAAATATTAAATTGAATGACTACAAAATTATAGATTGGATTCTTGGTGAAGAAGGAGCTGCTACTTCTTCATTTGATGAAAAAGAACAATCTCTTATACAAGATTTTCTATTCAAAGGTGGAAAATTATTTATTTCTGGTTCAGAAATTGGATATGATTTATTTGAAAAGGGGAACGTTAAAGATAAACTTTTTTATGAAAAATTTTTACGAGCTGAATACAAAGCCGATGCAGCGGGTGGCAAGCAAGGAAACTACAACATAATTGGAACTCAAGGATCTTTATTTGAAGGATTGACTTTTTCTTTCGATGATGGAACGCATGGGACTTATGATGTCGATTGGCCAGATGGAATTAAGCCCGTTTTAAATTCTAAAATTAATTTAAAATTTGAAGGAGTTGATTATAATGCTGAAGGAGGTGCTGGAGTATCATTTAGAGGTGGATTTGGTGGAAGTCCAATATCAGGTGGATTGGTTTATATATCTGTAGGCTTTGAAAGCATATATCCAGAAGAAACAAGAAATAATTTAATGGGGCGAATCATGAATTATTTAGAAGACCCACTAGCATCCGCAGATGAAAACCCGTCAATTATTCCAGATAAACCTCAAATTACTGCTCTGTATCCAAATCCATCAAATAAATCAATCACCATTGAATTCAAAATAACTAAGGTTAAAACGATTGCATATTTAACAATCACAGATATTTTAGGAAGAGAAATACATAAAATGTCAGTGCAATCATTATCAGCAAAAAAACAAAGATTTAATTGGAATGGCAATTTACAAAATGGAAGTGAAGCTCCTTCAGGTATTTACATTGCCAATCTATCACAAGATGAGCACATTGTTACAAAGAAGTTTACCCTATTAAAATAATGAAAAACCCATTTTTTTTAATTACAGTTTTTATAGTAGGATGTATACAACAACCAAAAACAATCCATCAACTGGAATCAGAAAAAAATAGAAACACACCAGTTGTTAATATATCTAAAGTTCGACTTGGTCTGGATCTTCTTTTCGATGAAAAAATTAAACTAATTAGAAATAAATCTATTGCATTAGTTACAAATCATTCTGGATTAGATAGCAATGGAATACCAAATTTCAAAAGATTAATGAATCAAAAAGATGTTGACTTGAAAATTATTTTTTCTCCAGAACATGGTTTATTTGGAGAGGCAGCTGCAGGTGAAAAAATTAATTATAATGGAACATTAAAAGAGTTCCCTAAAATTGTTAGCCTTTATGGAAATACAAGAAAACCAACCATTGATCAACTCTCAGGTATTGACATAATTATTTATGATATCCAAGATGTTGGAGCAAGGTTTTATACATATATAAGTACATTGGGTTTAGTTATGGAAGTTGCTGCTGAAATGGGTATTGAAATTTTAGTGCTTGATAGACCGAATATAATTAATGGAGTTGAAATTGAAGGACCTATCCTAGATATATCCAACCAATCTTTTGTGGGATACTATCCTATTCCAATCCGTTATGGCCTTACTGTTGGGGAGCTTGCAACAATGATAAAGGGTGAAAAATGGATAAATGGTACTCCTGAACTAACAGTAATTAAAATGAAAAATTGGAAGCGAAATTATTGGTTTGATGAAATCAATGGAAAATGGATAAAACCTTCGCCTAATATACCAAATCTTGAAACTGCTATTCTCTACCCAGGGATGTGCTTACTTGAAGCTACAAATATAAATGAAGGTAGAGGTACAACAAAGCCATTCAAACGATTTGGAGCACCTTGGCTACATAATCAAAAACTCGCTATTGAATTAAATAATCTAAATCTTCCTGGAGTAGCATTTAAACCAATTACTTTTATACCAATTGATATAAAAGGTATGGCAAATAATCCTAAATATGAGAATCAAATTTGCAATGGTGTAGAGTTGATAATTACAAATAGAAATGATTTTAACAGTGTTAATACAGGAATTAAAATCATCTCACTCATTTCAAGATTTCATTCTGAAAAATTTGAAATTAATGAATCAAATATGAATCGCTTATGGGGAAAGAAAAATTTTCAAAAAATCATTAATTCAAATGGTGAGTTTACAAATAATGAATTAATAAAAACTTTTCAAGAATTATCAAAAAAATACCATTTTTATGATTAAGTCTCTAATCATCCTTTTAGCATTTTTTATATTTAGTTGCTCAAATTCTCCAAATATTTATAAAACTAATGGAACAGTATTTTTAAAAAATAGAATTAGTGATATTATTAATTCTTCAAATCTCTCTACCAACCTAGGTATAAAAGCAATTTCATTAAAAACAGGCCAAATATTATTTGACCTTAATAGCAATTCATTATTTAACCCCGCTAGTAATAATAAAATATATACTTGTCTTTCGGCTCTAGCTCTTTTGGATTCAAATTATTATTTCAAAACAGAAGTTTTTGAGGAAGGAAATGATTTATATCTTGTTGGTGGAGCAAACCCGGATTTAACATTAGATGAATTGGACTCATTGGCATCAGTTATTGCTTCAAAAATTTCAGGAGTAAAAAGATTAATTTTAGATGATTCAATTTTAGATCAAACCGTTTATGGCCGAGGTTGGATGTGGGATGAAGGTTCGTGGTGGTATGCTGCGCAAATAAGTGGACTTTCGGTGAATGATAATTGTGTTGATTTTATTGTAAGACCTGGTGATTTGGGGAAAAATGCGATAATTCAAACTAAACCCGAATCAAACTATTATAAGATTATAAATAATTCAATTACTGTAAATGATACGATTGATTTCCAAGAGTTTAAGATTGATCGTGATTGGCAAAATGGTACAAACACATTTATGATTTCTGGTAATATTTTGGATACGACATCAATAGATACTATTTATAGGAATATTCATGATCCAACATATTATACTGGCAATCTATTTATGGAAGCATTGATTAGAAAAGGGATTGATATAAAATCAATAATAAAAGGGAAAAATAAAAGTACCGCAAAAAGAATTGGTGTACATCAATCAAAAAATATAAAACACGCCTTAAAGAATCTGATGGTAGAAAGTGATAATTTGACAGCAGAATTGGTTCTTAAAATAATTGGTTTCGAATCGAACCAATCTCAAGGTGATTGGGAAAGTGGGCTTATAGAGTTAAGAAAATTTTTAAATGATAAAGTTGGCCTTGATACAACTTCTTTTTCTATTTCAGACGGGTCAGGTATATCAAGATATAATTACTCAAGCCCTAATCATTTTGTACATACTCTTAAGTGGGCATATAATAATGAATCTATTAAAGATAATTTTATAAATAGCTTACCAAAAGGCGGAGAAGATGGCACTTTAAAAGAAAGAAACTTGCCTTCAAATGCATATATGAAAACCGGTTCATTGTCAGGTGTCTCAACATTGTCAGGATATATAATTAATAAAAATGCAGATACTATTGTATTTTCAATTCTAATGAATGGATTTGAAGGATCACCTGAACCATACAATAAATTACAAGATCAAATTGTAAGAGCTTTATCGGAGTACAAATGAAAAAACTTAAATTCACAATATTTATCTCTGTCTTTATATTCTCAGGATGTGCAAAACCTGAGCTAAAAGATCCATATATATATGTTTTGGGAATTGCTCAAGATGGTGGTGCACCACATGCTGGCTGCTCCAAAGTATGCTGTATCAATCGTTGGAATGACCCAAAAAAGAAACTAATGGTTGCTAGTTTAGGAATTGTGGATCCGAATACAAATGAAAAGTGGATGATTGATGCAACCCCTGATTTTCCTAAACAATTTGAAATGTTAACTGGAAATGATCAAAAACAATTAAAGGGTGTATTTTTAACCCATGCGCATATTGGTCATTACTCTGGTTTAATTCATTTAGGGAAAGAAGTAATGGGCGCAAATTCCATTCCAGTTTATGCAATGCCGAAAATGAGAAAATTTCTAAATAATAATGGACCCTGGAATCAACTAATTAATTTAGATAATATTAATATTAAAAAATTAAATGATGGAAAACAGATTAAATTAAACAAACAAATTTCTATTACTCCATTTCTAGTGCCTCATAGGGATGAATATTCTGAGACTGTTGGATTCCAAATTAAAGGTCCCAAAAAATCACTTATTTATATTCCAGATATAGATAAATGGGAAAAGTGGGATCAAAGTATAGTAGATCTTATAAATAAAAATGATTTAGCAATGCTAGATGGATCATTTTATCAGAATGGTGAAATTCCAGGCCGTGATATGTCTGAGATTCCACACCCATTTATTGTGGAATCAATTGAATTAATGAAACCGATAACAAAAAATAATAAAATCTATTTTATTCATTTAAATCATACAAATCCTGCTTTAGTTAAAGACTCTTCTGCTCAAAAAGAAATTATAAAATCTGGTTTTAATATCGCTGAATTTGGAATGATCTTAAATCTTTAAATTAAATCATGAAAAAAATATTATTTATTTTATCTATTTCATTTTTTTTTAATGGATGTATATCTAATACTGACTTCGAGAGTTTAGGTCTTTTACCTCTACCAGCTTTAATAGAACGTAATTCTGGAAAAACAATTCTAGATGATGATTGGACGATCCAGTACAATGGTGAGCACCCAGATCTTGAAAATCTAAAAAATATATTAACACAAAATCTTAATTCTTATCACGAAATAAAATTAAATGATGATTCCAAAAAAATAATTTCATTAAATATTAATCCTAATGAAAATGTAAATGCTGAAGGGTATATACTGAATATCTTCAATGATCAAATTAATATCTCGGCAAATTCACCCAATGGAATATATTATGGAATACAAACACTTAATCAAATTCTCGATTCTGGTCAAAGATCAAACAAGGGAATAATAGTACTAAACATGAAGATTATTGATGAGCCAAGATTTAAATGGAGAGGTATGCATCTAGATGTTGGTAGACATTTTTTTGATATTTCATTTATAAAAAAATATATTGATTATATTGCAATGCATAAAATGAATATCTTTCATTGGCATCTTACCGAAGACCAGGGCTGGCGAGTTGAAATAGAATCATATCCAAAGCTTACCGAAATAAGTGCATTTAGAGATGAAACATTAATTGGTCACTATAGAGATAAGCCCCAAAAGTTTGATGGTAAAAAATATGGCGGATATTATACTAAAGATGAGATGAGAGAAATAGTCGAATATGCGAAAGAAAGATACATAACTGTAGTGCCTGAGATAGAAATGCCTGGTCATTCTAGAGCAGCCTTAGCTGCATATCCAGAATTATCATGCACAGGAGAACCTCATACAGTAGCTAAACTTTGGGGTGTCCATAAAGAAGTTTTTTGCGCTGGAAAAGAATCCACATTTGAGTTTCTTGAAAATGTTTTAATCGAGGTAGCTGATATATTTCCTGGTAAATATATCCATATTGGTGGAGACGAGTGTCCTAAAGATCGATGGAAAGAGCATGACCTGGATCAGGTACGGATGAGAAAAGAAGGACTAGAAAATGAAAATGAATTGCAAAGTTATTTTATAAAAAGAATAGAAGGCATTTTAAATAAATTGGACAAACAGCTTATTGGATGGGACGAAATTCTTGAAGGTGGATTAGCACCAGGCGCAATTGTTCAGTCTTGGCGTGGAATGGAAGGAGGAATTGCCGCAGTTGATGCTGGTCATGAAGTCATTATGTCACCAACTTCATATGCATATTTTGATTATTATCAATCAAAAGATAGAATGGATGAGCCTCTTGCTATTGGCGGATATTTACCTTTAGAAAAAGTATATCAATTTGAACCAGTTCCTGAAGAGATTCATCCTAATAAAGAGCATCTAGTTTTAGGTGGACAAGGTAATCTTTGGACAGAATACATTTCTACACCTGATAAAGCAGAATATATGGCCCTACCTAGAATGAGTGCTATGGCAGAAGTACTTTGGACTCCAAGAATATTGTTAAATTTTAGAAGTTTTAGCAAGAGGATGAATTGGCAATATTTTAGATATGATAGAATGGATGCAAAATATAGAAAACATTATTAGTTAACTTTTTTAAAATTATTTTTTTCTGCATAATACTCAAAGATTAATTGTACTAAAATTGTAATAAAAATATTTGTTAGCACAGATACTAAAATGAACCACGTCCAAGATAAACCAATCATTTTAAGATAAAATACAATTAATAAACTTGAAATTAAACCTAGGATCAAACTGTATTTATTAATATTTCTATCTAATCTACTTAATAAAAATAATCCTAGTAGTCCTCCATATGTAAATGATGCAATTTGAAGACCAACAATCACAATAGCTGAATCACTTTCATCAAATAAAAGAGCAATTAGTATTAAAATTATGCCCCAAAAAAAACTTACAAATTGAGATTCTTTAATTGTTTTATTACCACCCATCCAATCATTTATCACTGAAGATGACAGTGAATTAATTGAAGAACTTAAAGTTGACATTGCTGCAGATAGCACACCAGCTAATAAGAGGCCTTTAATTCCAACTGGAAGATAATTAATAATAAATGTTGTGAATTCACGATCCTGTTCTAATACAGTACCATCAAACAAAATAAATATTAATGAACCTGCAAAAAGAAAAATAATGAATTGAATAGCGACAAAAAACCCACTACCCACCATAGCTTTTTGAGCTGATGATAAATCTCTTGTTCCAAGTACACGCTGGACCATCATATAATCTACGCCATGAGAAGAAAAAGATAATAATATACCACCAAGTATTGCACTTATGAAAAAGAATGGGTCTATAAGTGGATTACCATTAAAGTCAAATATTGATAGCTTTGAACTGTTATAAAGATATTCAATTGAATAAACAAAAGATTGATCTAAATAATTTAAAATAAAAAATATTGATAGAATACCACCCATGAGGTATAAAACAAATTGTAAACTATCTATCCATACTATTGTTCTAATACCACCACTTAATGTATAAATAAGTGTCACTAAACCAATAATTATTACAGAAAATTGCAATGACCAACCCGTAACTAGCTGAACAATTACCGCGGTTGCAAGGAAACGTACACCATCAGCTAAAACACGAGTTATCAAAAAAACACCTGAGGCAGCTTTTTGAATTTCAATGCCAAACTTTTTTCCTAAAATTTGATAGATGGATGAGATCCCATGTTTGAAATATTCAGGTAATAAAAATGTACTTACCATCATTCTTCCAATAATATAACCAATAGATAATTGAAGGAATGCCCAATCTCCTCTATATGCTAGACCCGGCACACTAATAAATGTGAGTACTGATGTTTCTGTAGCTACAATTGAAAGCATTGCAACTGGCCAAGGCAATTTTCTACCTCCAAGAAAATAATCATCTGATGATTTATTTAATTTGCTTTGCCATATTCCATAAAAAGCAAATCCCCCAAGAAAAAAACATACAATTAAAAGATCAATCCAATGCAAATGATCAACTTTTTATTGGGTTAAATGAATAAATAAGAATTCCGTCAAAACGGGGCTTATCATTTATAAAATAATATTCCATAAAATCCATTAAAACTGTCTTCTCAAATTCTGCTGAAGCATGAACTATATTTTTTTTATCTATAATCATACCTTCATGAGCAACAACTAAACCCATTTTAAAATAACTTTCTTTTACAAATGCAACCCCAGCAATCGATGGTAGTTTATTTAATAAATTATTATTTATCAAACTATTAGGAATAAATTGAATAGTTGTATTTTTTTGCCAGTTCAATTTTAAAAATTCTTTTCCATCTTTTTTCCTATTTAATGTCAGCTTGACAGTTTTTAAATCCTCATTCTTAATTAATGAAGAAGTTATATTTATAGTAGATGGATTATCTTGTATTCTATCCGTAGTAAAGTGCCATCTGCTTTTATATGTTGGAACTGAGATCCCATCAGCAGTTGGTTTGTAATGGATATCAATTAAAGTTTCTTTTGCTTCATCCCAAGTATAGCTCTGCACACTAGCTAAGGTTGTCAAAATATGGACTGTACAATCTGAAACATCAAGCCTAAAAATCGGATCAGTGTCTTCACCACTCTCTTCGCCAAGACAAAATAATTCATAAGGTTTTCCTACTTGCCAAATCGCAAATGCTTTAAGACGATCATGAAAATCTGGAAAATTTTTGTGGAACTGGGGAAGAATATTAGAAATTTCTTTTTCATTTAATTCCCATGGCTTTGGTAAAGTTTCAATCCAACTATATGATTGATTACAACCAAAAAAATACAATAAAAAAAATATTGGTATTTGTTTAATTAAAAACCTATTCAATTTTCTAACCATCTCTTGCGCCATTCAAGATCATTTCTTTTTTCAACAAATCCTAATGCCTCATAAACAGAAGAATGGATTTTTTGGCGCCAATCAAAATAATTTGGATTTTTAAAATTGCGATTAGGGTGCACTGCATTAGTTAAAAGAATTACAAATATTTGATTTTCTGGATCAATCCATAATGATGTTCCAGTGAAGCCAGTATGACCAAAACTACTTTTTGATAAATATACCCCTCCTGAAGCTTGTCCTGATGGTGTATCCCATCCCAGTGCTCTTGAACTACCTTCAATAGTACTTGCTCTCATTGTAAAATCAGTGACTGATTGTGTATTAAATATTCGTTTCCAACCATAGATGCCACCATTAAGCATCATTTGTGAAAAAATTGATAAGTCACTTGCTGTAGAAAATAGTCCAGCATGCCCAGCAATTCCTCCAATACTTTTTGCATTTTCATCATGAACATAACCTATTATAGTTTCACCATAAAGGCTGCTATATTCTGTTGGAATGATTCTTTTAATTTTTTCAGAAGGTGGATTATAAAAGGTATTCTTCATCCCTAAAGGTTTAAAGATAACAGAATCTACAAACTCATCTAATGATGATTGAGATACTGATTCAATTACTTTCCCTAAGACTATCAATCCTATATCAGAATATATTGTTTTTTGATTAAGTGGTATTTGAGGCTCAGTATTCATAATTGAATCAAGCTTTGTTTGAATATCACCATCCATTAAAAAATACTTTTTAAATGGTGGCAAACCACTAGTATGCGTTATTAAATGACGGATAGTAATCATTGATTTTTGATCAAAATGCTTTTTTTGTTTTCCAATAAACTCTGGTAAATAAGTTACAACTTTATCATCTAAAGATAATTTATTCACATCAACCAACTTCATCAGCGCTGAAGTTGTGGCAACAACTTTAGTAATAGATGCAAGGTCAAAAATATTACCTCTCATTACTGGCTTCTTTTTGGAATAAGTATGATAACCAAATGCTTTGTGTAAAAATATTTCACCATTCTTTGCCGCGACAATTACTCCGCCAGGAAATGCAGAGTCTGCTACAGCTTCAGATAGTATTTCTTTTATTGGGTCTACTTTGACAGATATTTCATCTGGAAGTATTCTTTTAATTTCTTTACCTGGTACCCATGTTTGCTCTTTTTGAACCCATTTTATGGATTTTAAATTTATTCCTGTGCCTCTCTTTGCAATACCAGGAATTGTAACTGGCAAAGTTCCATTAATATCTGATTCGCCCATTAAAGATTTAATAAATGCTTTTTGCATTACAGAACTACCTTTATATGCACAAATATATACAGGTGCCTCTGGAAAATCCTGAATTAAATATGGGCTTCCAAAGCTTGTTATAATTACGTTACTACATTTTTTAATTAACCGATTGATAAAGTCTGCTTCGACTTTTGGCAGAAAAATATTATCCTTCCATTCAACAGGGTTAGCATAAGCATTTAGTAGGACTAAACCATCACTAGGAATCTGATCTAAAATATGATTTGCAACAATTAAACTATCTGATTTATCGATCTGAAATGATCGAACTTTATAACCATTTTCACGTAACAATCTTGTTACAATGCTTTCATTATGATTATTTGGCCCATCGTATAAATCAACTATATAAAAAATGTCATTTGGCTTAGGCTGAAGAGGTAAAATATTATCATCATTTTTTACAAGCGTAATAGAACGATTTGCAATTTCACTAGCTAGATCAAAATTATTTTTTTTACCTACGTTCATATGAGTATCATCCATTGAAATAATTTTATTTTTGTGTAATTTTAAACGCTCCTTCATTTTTAAAACTTTTAATGCAGATTGATCAATTCTTTTTTCTGAAATGGTCCCATTTTTAACAGCTTTCTCTACCAAATCTATTGATTTTTTCATTTGATTATTTTGTATAATAATATCTGAACCAGCTTTAATCGTTTCAATAAGTGCATAAGAATCAGAATATTGCTTAACTATTCCACCCATATCCATTGCATCAGTAATTATTACACCATCAAATTTCATTTGTGATCTCAATATATCTTGGATCCAAAATTTTGATAAAGTAGCAGGATCATCAGAATGTATTTGAAATTCCGGAGAATTAACATGTGCAACCATTATTGCATCGACTCCAGATTCAATTGCATTTTTAAATGGAGGTAATTCAATCTGCCATAGTCTAGTTGAATCACTTGGAATCTGAGCAAGTGACGAATGTGAATCTGTTTCAGTATCACCATGACCTGGGAAATGCTTTGCTGTTGTTAACATGCCATGATCATGAAGTCCCTTTATAAATTGTCTTGAATATAAAATAACTGAGTCAGGATGCTCGCCAAATGATCTGGTATTAATTATTGGATTTTTTGGATTATTATTCACATCAACGACAGGAGCTAGATTAAAATGAATACCTACACCTCTACTTTCCTCAGCAGAAATCCTTCCTGCCTCATATGCAAATTTAGGATTTCCAGTAGCTGCGATTGCCATCATTGGAGGCAAAGTAACTGCTCCAGGATAACGTCTCCCTAAGCCTGATTCTATATCAGCTTCAACTAATATAGGTATTTTTGATTCACTCTGAATCTTATTTAACATAGTTAATGAGCTGCCTGTTTCGCCAAACCAAATATGCAAAACACCTATTCCATCCGATGATATAAGATCTTTAATTTCTTTCCATTCATCACTATCATAATTCAAATAGTGCATATTCATTCGATAAACCATCATTTGAGCAATTTTCTCTCTGAGCGTTAATTTTTCTAATGTTAATTGTGCCCACGATTTATTCCATGGGAATTGATTTGGATAAAGATATCCCGATGAAATCACAATTACACTTATTATAAATGATCGAAATAACATAGTATAAAAATTAACTGAACTTACGCTATAAGTCTTTAACTTTTCTTTTTGGTTTCATATGAATTATCCAGATCCACAAAGTAATATATCAAATATGATCGGCCAAATGATTATGGTTGGTCTTAGAGGACACACAAAAAATGATGTTAACTCATTTTTTGATTCTATTAAGGGATATTCAATTGGTGGAGTAATATTATACGATGAAAACATTACAACATCGCCTTATTCACCACATAATATTCGATCTCCAAAACAATTAATTAATTTTACTAAAGCAATTCAAAATTATAATGATACACCTTTACTGATTGCCATTGATCAAGAGGGTGGCAAAGTTAATAGATTAAAATCTGATTACGGTTTCCCTGAATCCAAAAGTTGGGCAGAATTAGGAAAAATCGATGAATTAAAAATCACAAAGGAAAATTCTGAACTAATGGCTCAGACACTTGAAAAACATGGATTTAATTTGAATTTTGCACCAGTGCTCGATCTTTCAAATAATAATAAAAGCTTTATTGCAAAAAAAGAGCGTTGCTTATCAAAGGATGCCAAAAAGATTATAGCTCATTCTAAAGAATTTATAAAAACTCATTTAGATAATAATGTACTCACTGTTGGAAAGCACTTCCCTGGTCAAGGAAGTGCGATTGGAGATACACATGACAGTTTTGTTGATGTTTCAAAAACATGGTCATCAAATGAATTATTACCTTATAAAGAATTAATTAAAAATAAAACTCTAAATGCAATTATGATTTCCCACTTATTTCATAATGAATTAGATAAAATTTATCCTGCAACATTATCAAAACTAATAATAAAAAATCTCCTTCGGGATAAAATGGGCTTTGATGGAGTAGTTATAAGTGACGATCCTCAAATGAAAGCCATATCAAAACAATATAATCTAGAAACCGTTTTAGAATTGATGGTAAATGCTAGTGTTGATATTTTTTGCTTTGGGAATAATCTTGTTTATGATCGAGATATAGTTAAAAAAATTCACATAACAATCAATAAGCTGTTATACGAAGGTAAAGTTTCTGTAAATCATATAAAAAAATCATATGAAAGAATTCAAAATATGAAATCACTCATCAATCTAAAATAATATGCAAATGATTGGAATAGATGGTGGAGCAACAAAAGTAGCTGGAGCACAAGTTGTAAATATTGATAAGCGCACATTTGATTTGGTACAACCAGTAAAAGAGATTAAATATAAAACGCATGAGTCTTATGTTCACAATTTTAAACCATTAGCATTAAATGAACAAATAAAGTCAAAGAAAAGAACAGAATTAGAATGTAGACAAGCAGAAGTTTATATTGAATGTATTATAAATGTTTTAGATAATTTAATCGATGATGAAAATGTCCAAATTTCTATTGCAATGCCTGGAATAAAGACATTAAATAAAAGAGGTATAGAGCTAATGGCAAATGGACCACGAATACCAAATTTATGTGATGAAATAGAAAAAAGATTAACTTTAAAAAATAAAATTCTACAAATAGAAAATGATTCAGATATGTGTGCTTGGGGAGAAGAATTTGGGAAAAACGGTGCATTTAGAAATATAGAAAATGCATATTATATTGGCGGGGGAACAGGAACAGCTGATGGCCTTAAGCTAGAGGGAAAACTAATCTCATTTGATGATGCATCAGAATGGATTGCTAAAGCTTGGGAATTGATGACTGATGATAAAACTTCTTTAGAATTATTTTCTTCAATGTCTGGGATTAATAAACTTAGACAACTAAAATCTGATAAAGAAATAGGTTTAATTTTAGGTCAATTAATTATTGAAAGAATAAATACAATCTTCTTTGGTTGGAATGATGAGTTTATAGTTAATAGATATATTGAAAATTCGCATCCATACAAAAAAACATTATTAGATAAAATCGTGATTGGACAAAGATTATCTGAATTTTTACAATCAGAAAAAGGCACTGTGGTTTTCTCTCAAATTATAGAAACATTAACTAATAACTGTCTTAAAAGCCAAGCTAAAATAAAAAACCATTTTATAAATAATAAAGTTTTTGATAAGGATCGTATAATTTTATCAAATCTTCGTTCTGCACCCATTATTGGGTTAGCAGCAAAATCTTTTTTTTACAATGTTAGTCCCAGGTAAAATCCCAAAAAAGGAGCCTTTGATTCGTGTCGGAATTATTCTTCCAGAGGATCAAATAGATCAAATTACTATTACTCTTTCTGATATAGAATCATATGAAATGGAAACCGATATGATGCATTATCCATCATGTAAAAATCATAATAAAATTTCTATAATTGTTAAAGATAATGAACTCTTCGTATCATCTATTAATTTAAAAACATCAAAGGTGGTTTTCTCACCTCATCTATCAGATGACTTACCTAATATTACTTTACCTAATATTATTGCAGGGCGTGGATTCCATTGGGAGAAAAGTATAAAAGTTCAATATTGGGGAAAAATTGAATTATCTATCATAGAAGGAAAATTGATTGTAATAAATGAATTACCTTTAGAACAATATTTAAACTGTGTAACAACATCTGAAATGAGCCCAACTTGTCCACCAGAATTTTTAATGGCACAAGCAATTGTTGCTAGATCATGGTTGCTTGCTAATAGCGAGCAGAAACATCGTGACCTAGGTATTGATATTTGCAATGACGATTGTTGCCAAAGATATCAGGGAATAAATAATTGTAATGAAAGTACTATCATGCATATCAAAAATACCTATGGTAAAGTTATCATTTATGATAATAAAATTTGCGATGCACGTTATTCTAAATCTTGCGGTGGCGTAACTGAGGACTATGATAATGTGTGGGCTGGATCTCCAGTACCTTATCTAACTTCAATTAAAGATCAAAATAGAAATGGAAATATCTATTGTGACCCACAGAATATTCCAAATAAATCTGTAAAAAGATATATAGGAAAAGTTGACACAAACGATGAATACTTTAGATGGGAATATATTGTTAAACATGAAAATCTCATTAATTCAATAAGGAAAAATTTCCAAATAGACATAAATAAAATACTAAAATTAAATCCATTACATAGAGGTAAATCAGGACGCATTATCAAGCTTGGTATTGATTATTATAATACAAAAAATCAACTGCAAACATTGGTAATTGATTCTGAGTACAATATTAGAAATATTTTATCTGAATCATTTTTATTTAGTTCAGCATTTACTGTAAATGAACAAAATGGAGATTTTATTCTTACTGGAAAAGGTTGGGGGCACGGAGTTGGTTTATGTCAAATTGGTGCATTGAGTATGGCATTAGCTGATAAAAAAGCGAAGGAAATTTTGAATCACTATTATCCTAAAACTCATTTGAAAACCATTTACAAGTCATGACTAATAAGAACAAAGCTATCTCATGGTCATGGGTACCATCTTTATATTATGCAGAAGGGCTTCCATATGCATTTGTAATGATTGTTTCGGTTGTGATGTATAAAAAATTAAATATATCAAATACTGAAATCGCTTTATATACAAGTTGGCTTTATTTACCATGGGTAATTAAACCTTTATGGAGTCCATTTGTCGAAATTTTCAAAACAAAACGTTTTTGGATTATTTTTATGCAATTATTGATCGGGGCAGGATTGGCAGGTATTGCATTAACTATTCCAAGCTCAAATATGTTTAAATACACGCTAGCATTTTTTTGGCTTATAGCATTTAGTTCATCTACTCATGATATTGCAGCAGATGGTTTTTATATGCTTGGTCTATCATCACATGATCAGGCGTGGTTTATTGGGATTCGTAATACTTTCTACCGTTTTGCAATACTTACGGGACAAGGTTTATTAGTAATCTTAGCAGGACAGTTGGAAAACATATATAATGATGTATTTGCATGGTCAATAATATTTGCTGGTTTATCTTTTTTATTTATTGTCTTTGCTTTTTATCACAAATGGGCACTTCCTAAACCAACAGAGGATAATGAGCTTTCAAAGCTTACTATTAAAAAAATAATCCCAAATATTGTTAACATATTTATTTCATATTTTAAGAAACCTCAAATTATTATTGCAGTCTGTTTTATTTTAATTTATCGTTTTGGAGAAGCACAATTAGTTAAAATAGCACCATTATTTATGCTTGATTCAATTGAAATGGGTGGATTAGGATTAACCACATCAGAATATGGATTCATCTATGGTACTTTAGGAATGATCATGCTGACTCTTGGTGGAATCTTTGGAGGTCTCTTAGCTGCAAAACATGGTTTAAAATATTGGATTATTTGGATGGCACTTGCTATGAAATTACCTGATATAGTGTATGTATACATGGCATATGCACAACCAGACAATTTTTATTTAATTGGTAGCTTTGTTGCTATAGAACAATTTGGATATGGTTTTGGTTTTACTGCTTATCTATTATATATGATGATGTTATCTGAAGGGGAACATAAAACAGCACATTATGCAATATGTACAGGCTTTATGGCATTGGGAATGATGATACCTGGAATGTTTAGTGGTTTGCTCCAAGAAACCATTGGATACAGATATTTCTTTAATTGGGTTTTGGTTGCAACAATACCAGGACTTATTTTGATAAAATATATTAAAATCGATTCCAAATTTGGTTTGAGAGCAAAAACAAATTGACAGAAAAAATTAATAGATTTTTAGCTCTTGATATTTTCCGTGGAGCTACGATAGCTCTTATGGTTATTGTTAATACACCTGGTACTTGGTCTTATGTTTATGGACCACTTAGGCATGCGGAGTGGCATGGGTGTACTCTAACTGACCTAGTATTCCCTTTCTTCTTATTTATAATTGGTGTGGCTATGAGATTCTCGTTTGACAAATATGATATATGTAAATATGGACCTCTTTTTAATAAGATTATTTTTAGGACAATTACAATTTTCGCCATTGGTTTACTTTTAAATGCCTTTCCATTTATTAGGCAAAATTGGGATTGGTCTTCATTTAGAATTTTAGGCGTTCTTCAACGTATTGCTTTAGCATATTTTTTTGCAAGTTTCATAGTATTACGTTTAGATGTTAAAGGCTTAGTTAAAATATCATTTTTTTTACTTGTTGGATATTGGCTTTTACTAATGAGCTATGGTTTTTATTCAGGTCAAGATCCATACTCACTCAAATA
>MDSZ01268510.1_pt1 | contig 38402 bp, 34 predicted proteins | sample 811201 | NCBI WGS metagenome assembly MDSZ01 (sample SAMN05326647, study PRJNA326480) | marine metagenome | isolation source: seawater | place: Indian Ocean: North | collected 2010
CAATTCAAATAAATGAGACTGAATATTTGAAAGAAATAAAAATAGGTAAAAGTGAAGATTTGTCAAAACATCAGATAATTTCTGAAATGTGGAAAAATGAAAATTTTAAGATTGATAATGGAGAGTCACAAACGGAATGTTTTGATAAAATGAAGCCATTTCTAGATAAAGTATTTTCTGAATTTAAAGATAAGAAAAAAAATATAATATTAGTAACTCACGGAAATCTAATTGGTATAATAATAAAGCATTACTTTGGATTAAGCTTTAATTTTGATATGTGGAAAGCAATATCTATGCCAGATTTGTATAAATTGGAGTTTGATGTGAATAACATGGCAAAAAAATTTACAAGAGATGTTGAAAATATTGAAAATTTATTCTACGTAAAATAATATGAAAAAAGAAATAAATAAAAATTACTTAAAAGAACAACAATACAAAACTACTAAGTACCTGGAAGCAAGGATCAAAATACATACATTTACTGAAAACAAAAAATCATTTCATCAGTGGCTTTATGAAAAGTACAATTTTAACAATAAATTAAAAGATAAGCTAAAAATATTAGATGTTGCTTGTGGTACTGGTGTTTTTTGGAAACAAAATTCTGAAGAGGCTAAAAATTTAAATTATGATCTCACAATGACAGATTTTGCAGAGTCTATGTTAGATAAATCAAAGAAAAATTTATCAGATGTTGGAATTGAAGCAAAGTTTGAAATTGCAGATGTAGAGAACCTTAGTAAATATAAATCACAATTTGATATTATTTTGTGTCACAACGCCGTGTATCATGCCGAAGATAAAAAATTAGCTTTACAGAATTTAAAAGATTGTATGAGTGATGATAAAAATTCGATAGTTGGTTTAACTACAAATAGTGAAAAGCATATGCTTAATGTTTATGAAATTGGACGAAAACTAGATAAAAATTTTCCAACTGACAGAATAATTGATTCCTGGACTGAAGAAGTCGCAGATAAAATGTTACCAGAATTTTTTGAGTATGAAAAAATTATTGAGGAAGAGAAACTCAAAGTTACAGATCTAGATATATTAATGAATTATGTTGCCTCAGGAGTAGAGCCAAGAAATATTAAATTGAAAGAGAGTTTTTATAATGAATATAGTGAAATAGCAAAAAAAGAAATAGATGAAAACGGGTTTTTTCAAATAATAAAAAGATCTCCATTATATATTTGTAAAAATAAATAAAATATATTTCAAAATCTAAATCAATAAATGGTAATTTGGATAACTGGTATCTCTGGAACTGGAAAAACAACTCTAGGAAAATATTTTTTTAATAAATTTAAAAAAAAATTTCCTTCAACTATTTATTTTGATGGGGATAAATTTAGAGAAATATTTAATAATGATATCAAATACACTTTAAAAGATAGAAATACAAATGCTGTAAGATTAACCAGGTTAGTAAAGTTTCTCTCTAATCAAAGTATAAATATAGTGATATCTGCCAATATAACTACATTTAGATTTAGAACATGGTGCAGAAAAAACATAAAAAATTATATGGAGTTATACATTGAGTGTGAAAAAAAAATCTTAAAAAAGAGAGATTATAAAAATTTATATAAACTTATCCAAAAAAAAAAATAAAAAATGTTGTTGGTATTGATTTACCTTTTATAAAACCAAAAGGCTGTGATATCTATCTAGATAATAATAGATCAAAATTAGATTTGTTTAAAAATTATACAAAAATATTAAATCTTGCTAAGAAAAAGAGAATTAAAATATATTAATTTCTAAATCACTATTATGAAAAAAGTTTTAAGTATTCTTCCAAAAGAAGAAAATAAAAATTTTATATTTTTTTTTGTATTTGTAGTTATTATAATATTTCTTGAGTCATTAAGTATTGGGGCAGTATTTCCATTATTAATGACTATACTATCTGAAAATTATGAGTCAGAAAAAATTTATATTTTTTTAATAAAATATTTAAATAATTTAAGTTATGAAAAACTAATTTTGTATTTACTACTTTTTGTATCATTTATCTTCATTTTAAAAAACTTATTCATAATTTATCTGCAATGGTGGAAACATGGATTTATCTATAGAATACAATTCAAATTACAAAGAAAATTTTTAGAAATTTATTTACTTCAATTATATTTGGATACACTAAAGAAAAATACTGGGATCAAAATAAGAAATATTACTTCTGAAACGTCAAGATTCGCTAAATATTTCATAGCAATTATGACTATAATAATTGAATCCATGGTGGTATTTGCAGTAACATTAGTTTTATTTTATCTAAATCCTAAAGTTGCTATAGCAATATTAAGTTTAATTTCATTTTTAACATTAGGTTTCTACATTATTGCAAAAATAAAAACTGTAAAATGGAGCAAACTAAGACTAATACATACTGGTTTGGCTATGAAGGTATTGTTAGAGAGTCTTTCAGCTATAAAGGAACTTAAAATATTCAACAAGGAAAAATTATTTTTAGATGAATATTCCTTGCAAGAAAAAAAAGCTTTACATTTGGCAAGATTATTTTCAACCTTTAATGACAGCCCCAGAGTTTTGATAGAAGCCTTTATGGTTGTAACTTTATGTATATCTGTAATTTTTATGACCAATATAGGTATAGAAAAAAAAGAAATTCTTGCAACTCTTGGTATTTTTGCAATTGCTGGCTTCAGATTATTTCCATCAACAACAAGAATAATAAAATCCTTTAATGAGTTAAAAAGCAATCTTCCATCTATAGACTTGATTATACAAGAATTAAAGTTAGAAAATAAAATACAAACGAATTTAAATAATCAAAATAAAATTTTAGACTTCTTTAATTACATTGAATTTAAAAATGTAAATTTTAAATATCCAGGAAAAGAACAAAATGTAATTGAGAATTTAAATTTAAAAATAGAAAATGGATCAAAAATAGCACTATTAGGAGAAAGTGGTTCAGGAAAAAGTACTTTTTCAAATTTAATTATAGGTTTCCTGAAACCTGACGAAGGACAAGTCAAAATAGATGGAGTAGACGTTTTTGAAAATTTTAATCAAACTAAAAATTTGTTTTCTTACGTTTCTCAAGAAACTTTTTTATTAGATGAATCTATAACATATAATGTAACATTCAAAAAAAATCTGAGTGAGACAGAAAAAAAAAAATTAATAGATATTATTGAAGTCGTAAATTTAAAAGATTTTATAAATAAGTTGGATGATGGCTTTGAAACAATTGTAGGAGAAAAAGGTGTTAAAATTTCAGGTGGTCAAAAGCAAAGATTAACTATTGCAAGAGCATTATTTCTTAATAAAAAAATTTTAATTTTAGATGAACCAACAAATGAGTTGGATGAAGAAAATGAATTTGAAATTATTGAAAAAATATTTTCAAAGTTTAAAAAAAATACAATATTTTTAATTACTCATAATAAGCAATTATTAAAATATTGTGAAAAAACATTGCATTTTAAAAACGGAAAAGCTGAACTAATTAGTACAAATGAAAAAATCTTATAAATATTTATCCAAAGGAAGAATACTAACTGCATTAGAAGATGAGTTAGATATATTTAAAATACCTAAAAGTCTAGTATTTGAGGTTTCAGATTGGAAAAAAAATAAAATAAATATTTTGAATAAAATTAATTATTTCTTTTTGAAAAAACATCATTGTCAAAAGTTAGCCATTAGATCATCTGCATTAAATGAAGACAAAGATAATAAATCAAATGCTGGAGTTTATGATAGTTATCTTAATGTAGATACAAATGATGAGAAAAAAATAATTATCTCAATAAATAATATAATTAAAGGATACATTAAGAATAAAATTAATTCTGGAAAATCAGAAATTATAATTCAACAAATGATTCAAAATACCTATTTAAGTGGAGTAATTTTTACCCACAATTTGAATAATGGATCACCATATTACGTAATAAATTATGACGATGTAAGTGGATTAACAAATACTGTGACATCTGGATCATCTAAATATTCAAATAGATCTCTGTATGTATATAGAGATAAAATCAGTGAAATAAAATCTCCAAGATTCAGAAAAATAATTATAGCAGTAAAAGATTTAGAAAAAAAAGTTGGAAATAATTATCTTGATATAGAATTTACTTGCGACAAAAATCTAAATATTTATTTACTTCAAGTAAGACAAATAGCAAAACCTAAACCATGGAGTAACAAATTAAAAAAAAATTTTTCAAAAACAATCAGAAAAACTGGCTTAAAACTCAATAAGCTTTTTAAGAAAAGAAAAGACTTAAGTGGAAATACAAATATCTTTGGTCAAATGCCTGATTGGAATCCAGCAGAGATGATTGGCAAAACTCCTAGAGCTCTCTCATTTTCTTTATATGAAAAATTAATTACAAATCATATTTGGGCAGATGCAAGAGAGCTAATGGGATATAAAAAAATTCATTTTAAAAAATTAATGCAGTCTTTTGCTGGACAACCATATATAGATGTAAGATTAAGTTTAAATTCTTTTTTACCAAATAATTTACCTAAGAAAATTTCAAACAAGCTGATTAACCACTGGCTTGAAAAACTAAAAAATAACCCAAAACTGCATGATAAAATTGAATTTGAACTTGCAATTACCTGCTTTTCATTTGACCTTGATCAGAGAATGTCAAGTTTGGTGGGCGATGTATTAAATAAAAATGAGAAAATCATATATGCCAAATATTTAAAAAAACTTACTTTGAATTGTTTGAATGAAACAAGCAAATTTAGCTTACCTAACACTTTAAAAAATGTTGAAAAATTAAAACAAAAACAGAGAAATTTTAAAATTGATCAAGATGTTAAAAATCTTAGAACATATTTAAATGATTGTAAAACATATGGAGTATTGCCATTTTCGATACTTGCGAGACATGCTTTTATATCTACAACAATTATAAATTCTCTTAAAATTTTAAATATTTTATCAGACAAACAAACACAAAATTTTTTAAAAAGTATTAAGACAATCACTTCAGAAATGATAACTGAGCTGGAGATATCAAAAACAGATAAAAAAAGGAGAAAAAAATTTTTAAAAAAATATGGACACCTGAGACCAGGTACTTACGATATTATGTCGAAGAGATATGATGAAAAAAATTATTTCAATTTTGACGAAAAATTAAATTCAAAAATTTTAAAACATCAATTTAAATTCAATAATAAACAAAAAAGAAAAATACAAAAACTATTAAAGAAATATTTTAATAACATGGATTTTGATAGCTTTATTAATTACTTGAAGACAGCAATTGCATTACGCGAGTATAGTAAGTTCATCTTCACAAAAAGTGTTAGTCATATTTTAGCTATAATAAGTAAATTCTCCAGATCCAATAATTTAAATGACAAGATGTCTTCTAATATACCAATAAATTATTTTTTAAAAGATAGGATTAAAAAAAAGGAATTGATTAATATTTTTAAAAAAAACAACGATTTTCATGAAATAACTAATTCATTAAAGTTACCTCAAATTATTCATGAGGATACCAGTCCTTATATTGCTCCATTTCAAATAAATATTCCTAATTTTATTACATCAAAAAAAATTGAAGGAAAAACTAAAAATATAACAAATAATACAATAAACGAAAAATTAGATAATAAAATCGTATTAATTGAAGGTGCAGACCCTGGGTATGACTGGATATTTTCACATAAAATAAAAGGTTTAGTTACTAAATTTGGAGGCGCAAACTCACATATGGCAATAAGAAGCTCAGAATTTGAAATACCAGCTGCAATTGGATGTGGAGAAAATATATTTAATGAGTTATCAAGCCATGAATTCGTTATTTTGAATTGTGAAGATAAACTAATTAAACCAATAAAATTCTTAACATAATTAATATATTTATGAGAGCAATTATTTTAGCTGCTGGAAGAGGTTCGAGACTTAAAAGTTTAACAAAAAATAAACCTAAATGCTTTTTAAAAATAAATAACAAAAAAATTATTACTCATCAAATAGATGCCTTAAAAAAAAACGGAATAGATAACATAGCAGTTGTTGTCGGTTATAAAAAAAATTTATTTAAAAAACTAAATTTAAAAATCATATTTAATAAAAATTGGAATAAAACAAATATGGTATACTCACTATTCAAAGCATCTTACTGGCTTAAAAACGAAGATTGTATAATATGCTACGGTGATATTATTTATGATAATTCTATTATTAAAAAATTAAAAAATAGTAAAAAAAAAATTTTATTACCTTCAAATGTTAATTGGAAAAAAAACTGGTCTTTAAGATATCAAAATCCATTGACTGATCTAGAAACTTTTAAAGTGAATAAAAATGGTACTTTAAAAGAGATAGGGAATAAAGCGCAAGGTTATTCCGAAATTCAGGGGCAATTTATGGGTTTAATTAAAATAGATAAAAGATCTATACAAAAATTAATTAAAATTTATAAAAACTTACCGTTAAAAAAAAAGCTAAATTTAGATTTTACTAGTTTTTTAAATTTATCTATTAAAAAATATAAAATAAAAATAAATGTTATAAGAATTAAAAATAAATGGTTTGAGTTAGATAACTTTAAAGATTTACAAGTAATTAAAAAATTTTACTAGTAAAACTTAAGAAATGTTTTACTTTTAATTAAAATTTAGATCAAATATGTAAAATTAATGAAAAATAATAATAAAATAGAAAAAAAAAAATATTTTTATTCAAAAAGTAATAAAGCATTTTACGAAGTTAACGAAAAAAAATTTTTAAAAGATATATTAAATCCCACTTCAAAAAATACCAAATATTATCAACCACCTCCAGATAATAAAATTACAGATTATCAAATAGGGAGAATATTATTACAAACCCACCAAATTATTTCAATTTTAAATAATTTAGGATTTAATTTAAAAGGTAAAAAATTTTTAGATGTTGGATGTGGTAATGGTATGATACCTAGACTCATTTCAAGCCTAACAGAAATTAAATATTCTTGGGGAATAGATCCATTTTTGGATGGTGAGCATACAACTAGTTGGCCAAAACATAACCAATATAAAGTTTTTTTAAAAATAATTAATTTTATTAAAAAATATAATTATTTAGATTATAAAACTTATAAAAGTTTCCTAACTTACGAAAATCATACTATCCATCCAAATAAGATTAAAACCAAAAATAAAAAAAACTATCATTATTCTTTCAGACAATTATCAGGTTTGAAATTGGATAAATTAAATTTAAAATTCGATATTATTTACTTAAAATCAATTGAACATTTTAATAATTGGGATCTGTTATTTAAAAAATTATCTTCTTCAACAAAAAAAGGAGGTTTGGTAATCTTTAAACATAGATCCTTTTTTTCTTATTTAGGTGCTCATAGATATGCATCTACTGGAATACCTTGGGGACATGTTATTTTAAGTGAAAATGAATATAAAAATTACGTAAATAAATTTCATAATGAAAGGTCTGATGAAATGATCAGATTTTATTACAAAGGTCTTAATTATCCTAGAACAACCGTAAATGAGTTAATTCAAGTAGCTACAAAACATTCTTTTTTAATTAAATTTATATCAGTAGAGCCTCCCCATTATCGAAATAAAACAATCAGTTTCATTAAAGATATTAAAGATTTTTGGAAAAATATACGTAAACAACATCCTACTGTTTCAAGTGAAGAGATATTAAGTGGAATCTATCATATAGTTATTGAAAAAATTTAATGTGTGGTTTTTTGTTTAGCAATACAATAGTCGATAGATCTAAATTCACATCAATTGCAAAAACAATTTTAAGAAGAGGTCCTGATTTTCAAAAATATATTACTAGAGGTAATTGTTCATTATATCACTCTAGGCTGAAAATAATTGATACTAAAACTAGATCAAATCAGCCATTTACTGATAAATACAAGAAACATTACCTATTATTTAATGGAGAAATCTATAACTTTAAATTCTTAAAAAGAGAATTTAAATTAAATTGCAAAACATCTTCTGATACTGAAGTACTTTTTTTATTGTTAAAAAAATTAGGCATTAAAAAAACTCTTAAACATATAGAAGGTATGTTTTCATTTATATTTTATAATTTAAAAACTAATATGATTTTTGGTGCTAGAGATCATTTTGGCCAGAAGCCGTTTTATTACTCATACAAAGACAAAAATTTAAATTGTTCTACTAATATTAAACCTTTAATGAAATTGTCTGGATTAAACAAATTTAGTCAAAATGCTTTAGATTTTTATTTAAATTCTTCAGGTATACTGCCTGTCGATAAAACATTATATGAAGATATTTTTTCATTACCAGCTGGAAAATACCTAAAGTATAATAATAACACAAAAAAATTAACTATAAATCAATACTTTCATCCAAGTTTTTTAGTAAATGAGAAAATTTATGACTCATTAAAAAAAAAAAAATTTTTTAGAAATTAAAGATGAATTACAAACCAAATTAAAAGATGCTGTTAAAAAATGTTTAATAAGTGATGTCCCCACCGGCACAACATTAAGTGGCGGCATAGATTCATCTTTAGTTACTTTTTTTTCAAGAAAGATAAATTCGAATATTAAAACATTTACTGGTGTATCAAAAGGAATTGAAGAAATACCAAATAAAGTAGTACCTGTAATTGTTAATAAATTAAAAATACAAAAACCTGAATTTATCTATCATAATCCAAAAAAATATATAGATAAATTATACAAAATAATTTTACATAGCTATTCTCCTAGTAGATGGGGTGGCGGTGTACCAATGAGTGATATTTGTAAATTTGCTAGAAAAAAAAAAGTTAAAGTATTACTCTCAGGCGATGGTGCTGATGAAATATGTGGTGGATATAAAACATTTTCAGATACAAATTTAAACAAAGAAGACTCGTTTCATAAAATAATTTCAATAAAAAAAAATATTAAAAATAAGCTTACAAATGATTATTTAAATTATCTTAGGATAAATAGGTTAAATATTTCAAAAAAACTAAAATTTATAAAAAATAAAAATGAAAAAAAAAAACAATTACTTTTTTTAGAAGATATAAGTATTTTTCTTCAAACATGCACACTACCTCATAGTGATGAATACTCAATGTATGAGTCTTTAGAACTTAGAAACCCTTTTTTAGATTTAGGTTTGGTAAAATTTATCATAAATTTAAATTCTGCCTACAAATCAAAAACAAAACAAACAAATGATAATGGGAAAATTATATTCAAAGAATTGGCCAAATTTATATTTGGTGAATTTATCAATCAAAAAAAAGAGGGAACAAGAAATTATGCTTTAAGAATATCCAATTTAAAATATTGGAATTTAAGTAAATTTAAAGTTTTAAAAAAATTTAAAATAAATCAAAATTTGATGGTAGATAATAAAAAACTCTTTAAAATTATAAATTTGGAATTTTTGTATAATCAAATAACAAATAACAAAAATTTTTCTATTTCTAGTATTTTAAGTAAAAAAGGATATAAATATTTTTATGGTTAAAAAACCTCTTGGTCAAAATATTTTTGCATCAAATGCTTCGTGGACATTTGGTAATAAAGTATGGAAAACATTTGATGATCATATAAACAAGTCTATTCCTCTTTATCTTTGGTGTCATCAAATTGGATTGGAATTATCAGATTTTTTTTTAGAAAAAAATTCTAAAGTATTGGATTTAGGATGTTCAACAGGCACTTTTGTTAGAAAACTAAATTCGAGGCACCATAAAAAAAAATTAAAAATTACTTGTTATGATGCAGAAAAAAATATGATTTTGAGTGCAAAAAAAAATAATAAAAAAAATAAAAATATAAAATTTTACACAAAAGATATTTCAAAAATAAAATTGACTAGCGATGCAGATCTTATTACTAGCTTTTTTACATTTAGCTTCATCAAACCTTCAGAAAGGCAAAAATTATTTAATAAAGTTTATAAATCATTATCTTGGGGTGGCGCACTCATTTTCTTTGACAAAGTTAGAGCACCAGATGCAAGATTTCAAGACATAATGACTCAGATATATACAAATTATAAAATTGGACAAAATTTTACTCCAGAAGAAATTATATCAAAGAGCAATAGTATAAAAGGAGTCTTAGAACCTTTTTCATCTAATGAAAATTTTATGTTTTTAAAAAGAGCAGGATTTAAAGATAAAATGAGTATATTTAAATTTATATGCTTTCAAGGTTTTATTGCTATCAAATAAATTTTTTATTTGTGAATGAAAAAAAAAATAATTTTTATATTAATTGAAAGTGCTAAAAGAGAATTAAATTCCAAAACTTTACTTGCTTTAAGAGCTTTAAATAAAAATTATAGAGTTGTAATTGGGCACAAAGGAACAATATGGTCAATATTTAACAAGTGCAATCCAGGAATTGTTTTATTAAAAAGTTTTGGCCCAAAAAATACTGACACCATCAATTTATTAAAAAAAAAAAAATTTAAAATTTTATCTAATGATGAAGAAATTATATTAGCCTGGGATATGAATGAGAGAATTGAATACAGAATGAATAATGAAAACTTAAATAAAATTGATGTTTTATTAACAGTAGGAGACACTGATTCAAATGAAATAAAAAAACAATTTCCTAAATTACTTAATAAAACAAAAAAAGTTGGAAATATAAGACTAGAACTTTTAAAGAAAAAAAATAGAAGTTTGTTAGATGATGAAACAGATAATATTAGAAAAAAGCACGGAAATTTTATACTTTTTACTACCCAATTTGGAAGGGTTAATATTATAAAAAGAAGCGAAAAATCAATAGATTTTGTCTTTTCTAGAGTGATAGATGATAAGGCCGACCCTGAGTCTACTCATATATTAAACGTAAATAATCAAATTTCTATGCAGCGAGAGATACTTCTGCAAACTATAAAATTTTTGGATAATTTTGAAGTAAATTTTCCAAATAAAAAAATTATTATTTCTCCACATCCAGTAGAAAATAAACTTTTTTGGGAAGATTATATATCTAAAAGAAAATTTAAAAATATCATTCTAAATAAAGATAACTTAATCAGCATAAATTCATTAATTAATGCAAGTGATCTAGTTATTTCATCAAACTCAACTTCTCTACTAGAAGCCTACTTGTTAGATAAAAAAATTATAAATTTTTTAGGAAAAAAAACAAGATTAGTGGAAATTGATTTTTTGAAAAAAATTTCCAATGTTGTAAGGTCTGCTGATGAATTAGTAAATATTTTAAATAGCGAAAATAATATTAAAAAAATTGATAAAACTCCCGATATGGCAAAAACAATCAAAAATTTAGAATATGATTATGATGCTATTGATGAATTAATTAATGTTTTCAGTGACATCAAGCATGTCGAAAGTTTTGAGAGTATTTTTATAAGCAAAAAAACTAATAAAATATTTTATTTAAAAAATTTTTTTAGGGAGTTTAAAAATTTAGTTAAAAAATTAATTAAATTTAAAAGAAATACTGTTTATGATGATCTTTATAGAGAAAAAATTGGTGATAAATTATCATATAAATCTTTCTATAAAAAGGTAAATCAAATTAATAAAATTGAAAAAATTAAAAATTTAAAATTTACACAATTAATACCTAAAGTTTTCCTTTTAGATAAAGAGTAAATTATATGAAATTACAAACTTATAATAATTGTGTCTTCTGTGGTTCAAAAAAAATGAAAATTATTAAAAACCAAAGTTTTGAACATAATTTTTATACATTAGCTATAAAAAACGATTTTAATCTAAAAGACAATTTTTTTTCGAAAATGAAAGTATATAATTGCCAAAAGTGTTATATAATTCAAAATAACCCTTGGTTTAGTTTTGATGATACATTTAAGATATTTAATGAAATATATGGTCAGCACAATAGAAATTGGAATAATGTATTAAAATTTTTTAAAAAAGGTGAATTACCAAACCATGGAGATTTATTTTCTCTGTTAAATAAAATTATTCAAATAAAAAAATATGCTGAATTTAATAGCCCATTCATGGGACTAATGTTAAATTTTTTTTATGAAGATCATAAAAATAATAACAAAATATTTTTTGAAAAAATCTTTAGTTCTGCTTTAAATTATTTATTTATCAGACAACAAGCAGGTTTAAGCAAAAATCAAATTAAAAAAAATACAAAACTTGCAAAAGAATACTTTATTACTTTAAATAATCTAAAACAAAAAAAGAAAAAAAATTCACCTAAAATTTTCAAAACATTAATTGTTGATAATTCTCATTTAAGTTGGCTCTACAATGATAATTATAAATCTGTAAACAGCAGATCATTAGCTTCAGGATTATTTGATATAAAAGTTAAGAACTTCAATAAAAATGAAAAAAGAGTATTGTATGATCTATTTGGCATATTCCATACTCTAGATCATACGCATCAACCAAAAATCATTTTAGATTATGCGCTAAAAAATAGTAAGTTTGTTATTGTTTATTGTCACGTGGATAATGAACTTGAAAAGCAACACCTTTTCTCCTTATCGGATAAATTTATAACTTATTTAAAAAATCAAAATATTAAGGTTCTCAATCTTACTGATAAAATAAATAAAAATTATAATTCTCCAGAACAATATTTTTTGTGCTCTAAAAATCACAAGCTTCCAAAATTATAAAAAATGAAAAAAAAAATAATTGCAGTAATATCAGCAAAAAAAAGATCAAAAAGGCTACCAAATAAAAATATTCTGCCAATTAAAGGTATCCCTATGTTTTTATTTGTAGCAAATGAAATAAAAAAATCTAAAAATATTAAAGATATAATAGTTTCTTCTGATAGTAATTACATAAAAAAATTAACAATTGAAAATGGATTTAATTTTATAAAAAGACCCAAGAGATTAACTTTAGACAATACTGAAAAACAAGAAGTTGTTGTACATGCAGTAAAAACATTTTATAAAAATAAAAAAAAACCAAATATAGTTTTATCTATTCAGCCAAATTCCCCAGAAATCAAATATACTGATTTAAATAAAGCACTTAATTTTTTTGAAAAAAAATTATACCCAAAATCTAAAATTAAAGAGTTAATTGCTATAAATAAAAATAAGGTTCAGAATCCTTCATTTAGAATTTTGTCTTATAAAGCTGTCTTCCAAAAATCTTTAAGCACAAAAATTGGAGTTTATTTTTGTGATTATATAGATATTCATAATAAAAAAGATTATATAAATGCAAAAAAAATTATTGAAAAGAAAAATTATAGATAAGATTCGAGTTGGTGTTTTCATATCAAACGAAGGTTTTGGTCATTCTGTAAGACAAAAAACTATAATAAAAGAATTTCTAAAAATTAAACCTAAATCTGAATTTACGGTTTTTAATTATAAAAGGTTATCTTTTTTAAAGGAATATTTTGGTAATAGAATTAATTATGTTTCCTATCCAGATACGCTATCCACAATAAAAAATACAAATGGAGAGCTGGATATAACCCTTACAAAAAAAATTTTAGAAAGATGGCCTGTAAAATCAAAAAATGCTATTAAATTTTTAAAAAAAAAAAAATTTATATTTGATGTTATCATTTCTGACTTAGTTCCTGAGGCATTTCGATACGCAAAAACAGAAAATATACCATCCTTTGGAGTAGCGAGATTTACATGGGATTGGTTTTTTTATAATTCTAAACTTAAAAGTCTTAATTCTTTAAAATTGATTTCTAGAGATCTTAAATCATCAAATAAAATTTATTTTCCTACATTTACAAAAGGCAAAATATTGTCTAACCACTTTTTTTTAACAAAAAAAACTAATTTAATTTTAAATAAAAATTTATTTAAAGAAAACACATTTGATTTTGCTAAAAGTAAAAATAAATATAAATGTTTGATTATGGACAATGGAACCAAAACAAACTCAGAATTAATTAAAAAAACAATTGTGTATTTAAAAAAAATTAAGTATATCGATTTTTACATAGCTGTAGATAACTATTCTAATAATCTTAAAAATTACATTGCAGAGCAAGAAAATCTAATTCCAGTTAGTGGTTTGAAAAATATGCATAGACTTATCGAATATGTTGATTTTTTAGTTGCCAGAGGGGGATTTAATACTCTTACAGAAATATTAATTTTTAAAAAACCTGCCTTATTAATAGATGAAAAAAATAACCCTGAAATTAGGCAAAATCTTTTACAAATGAATAACCTAGGCTACTCCGCGATAATGAAACAATCCAGTTTTAAATCTAAATTTCCAAATAGAATTAATTATTTTTTAAAAAAAGAGATGACAAATATAAAAAATAAACTTAATGTCAAAAATTTCCAGAGCAATGGAGCCAAACAAATAGTAAAAGATATTATAAAAATTTATGAAAAAAGCTAATCTAATTGCTGAACTTTGTCAAAATCATCAAGGAGACTTCTCTATCTTAGAGGAAATGGTTCACGCGGCTAAAGAAAATGGAGCAGATTATGTTAAAATTCAGTCTATGAGATCAATTGATCTAAATTTTCGACAAAGATTTGAGAAAGGCCTTGAAGAAGGTGGAATTATTAAATGTATGAAGAGGCCATTCAAGAAAGAATATGACAGATTAAAAAAATTAGATTTATCCATCAATGAACACTTTAGATTTTTAGATGTGTGTAAAAAATATAAAATTAAACCTATGACAACAATTTTTTCAAGGAACAGAATTAATTTAATAAAAAGAATGAAATTAAATATGTTAAAATTATCAAGTTTTGATTGTTCGTCACATAAAATGATAAGCGAGATTATTACTAAAATAAAATCTAAATTAATTATTTCTACTGGTGGAGCTTTTGATAGAGAAATAATAAAAACTGCTGATATTATGAAAAAAAATAATCGGAAATTTGTTCTACTACATTGTATTTCAATTTATCCAACTACACCTAGCGTTGCATCTTTATCAAGAATAAAATTTTTGAAAAAATTGACACCAGAAGTAGGATTTAGTGATCACTCAAATCCTGATATTTATTCCTATGATTTATCCGCAATAGCAAAAACTTTAGGAGCAACTTGGTTCGAAAGACATTTCACAATACTGGAAAAAAATGCAACTAAAGATGGAGTTGTTTCGGTAAACCCAAAACAATTGTTAGAATTAAGAAATATTTTAAATGAGCCTAATAAAGAAATAAATAAAATTATGAAAAGAAAATATAAAAAAGAACAATTTTCTAAAATAATCGGATCTCCGGATAGAGAACTTACAGACGAAGAAATCCTAAATAGAGATTACTATAGAGGAAGATTTATAAGTAAGACAAATTCTAAAAAAATAGTTTACAATTGGGATAAGAACATCAAACTTAGAAATATCAAACAAGCATAAAATTTAAGTCAGTTTTTATTAAAAATAAACATTATAAATACAATTTATATGAAAATAATCATTACAGTTAGTCCTGGGAATAGTGGCGGAGGAGCTATTCATGACTATTTGTTATCTAGAAATGATTTTATATCTCCATTTCAAGGTGAAGAATTTAGATTAATAACTGATCCATATGGAATAAATAACTTATATGAAAATTTGTATAAAAATTTTTCACTTAATAATTCATCGGAGGCTTTTTATCAGTTTGAGAAATATTGTTATAACTTAAAAAATTTAAAATCAAATAAAACAAATAAACTAATTTATGGAAGAAACTTTTACAATCTAAGTATAAAATATTTGAATAATATATCTTTACTTAAATACAAAGGAATTCCTCAGTTTAAAAGTATTTCTTTAGACTATAAAAAAAAATTAATATTTAAATTAAAAAAAAAGTTTCTAGGATATCAAAATTTTCAACATGGGAATTATGAAATGCGAATTCCAGTTAATGAGAATCAGTTTTTAATAGAAACTAAAAAATTTCTAAAAACAATATTTATTTCAAATTGTAAAAATTTAAAAAATAAGAATATTATTTTAGATCAAGCGACAAGTTTTTGGATGCCTGAAATTGTTTCAAAATATTTTGATAACTTTAAAATCATATTAGTAACAAGAGACCCTAGAAGTGTCTATTACAGTATGAAATTTAGAGGTTCATATGCTTACCCTGGCTATAATCTTAAGAAATTTGTAAAATGGTATGATGAAATTTTCAAAAAAAAAAAATTATTTACTATTAAAAGTAAAAAAAATTTAATTCATTTAAAGTTTGAAAATTTTTTTAAAAATGAATTATGCAAAAATAGGCTCGAAAAATTTTTAAAAATTTCAAATAAAAGACCAAAAAAATTTAATTATAAATTTACTATAAATAATATTTATAAAGCAGAAAAAAATTTATCAAAATTTGAACTTAAATATATAGAAAAAAATTTAAAAAGCTATTTACAATGGTAAATCAAATACAAATATCAAATTGTAAAATTTGTGGCAAATTAGGATATCTATTCTTTGAAAAAAAATATTCAAACGAAGAATTGAAAACTTTTTTTAATGATTTTTATGGCATTACTTATTTGAAAAATATTAATGAATATTTAAAAGACATAAAGTATACTATATTAAAATGTTCTGAATGTAATTTTATTTGGCAAAAATTTATTCCAGATGAAAAATTTAGCAATTTTCTTTATGAAGAAGTTATAGATAAAAATTTAAGCTTAAATAAAAGTTTAAAATTTGAAAAAATTTCAAGAAGAAAAAGTAATTATAAATTTACAGCAATATTAAATTATTTTAATAAAGAAAAAATAAATGTTCTTGATTTTGGAGCAGGTTGGGGCTCCTGGTTATTAAATCAAGATAAAAATAAAGTTAACAGATTTGCGTATGAAATTTCACCATCTAGAAAATCATATTTAACCTCAAATGGAATTAACGTATTAGATGATAATCAAATCGTAAATTATAAAAATTACTTTGATTATATCAGATTGGAGCAAGTTCTTGAACATATTCCAGATATAAATAAATGTATGAAATTAATTGAATTAATATCTAAAAAAGGTTGTCTTTTAGATGTAGGTGTACCAAATGGTTTTAAACAAATTAAAAATAAAAAATACTTAAAAATTGCCAAAGGACCAATTCAACCATTAGAACACTTAAACTGTTTTTCAAATAAAAGTTTAAAAAAATTCTTCAAAATATATAATTTTGAGACTATGAAATTAGTAAGTATATTTAAATTATATTCTTATAAATCTTTAAGCGGTTTATTTAATATGAAAATTTTAATTAGAGAAATATATGACAACAAATTTTCAACTTCCATCAAATTTATATTAAAAAAATAAATTATGAAATTTATTTGTGTAACGCAACGACTTATTTATGATGAAAAAAATCAAACTTTTAAAGATGCTTTAGATAAAGAACTTTTAAATTTTCTAAGTATAATTGGCTATATACCAATACCAATACCAAACATAGAATTAAAATTTAAACAAATTTATGATCTTTTAAAATTCTATATCAAAGATTCTAAAGTTAAAGGCTTTATTTTATCCGGTGGAGAAGACCTTAAAAAAAATAAAGAGAGATTCAAAATTGAAAAATGTATATATTATTTCTGCTTAAAAAATAAAATCCCATTGTTTGGTATATGCAGGGGATTACAAATGATTGCTAAAATTAATAATATAAATTTGCTGAGAGTGGAGAATCATGTTGCAAAAAGACACTTCATAACTACCATTAACTCAAAAAATTCCATAAAAAGAAAAGTTAATAGTTATCATAATTGGAAAATAGAAAATTGTCCTAAAGATTTTAAAATAACGCACCTCTCTAATGATAAAGTAATTGAGGGAATTAAACATAAAAAATTACCCATTCAAGCTTTCATGTGGCATCCCGAAAGAGAAAAAAATTACAATAAAATAGATATAAAAATATTAAAAAATTTTTTTAAGTAGTTTTTCTTGAGCTATAATTTTAATGAAAATTTGTTATTTATCAAATAGTGCAATGCCATCAAAAAATGCTAGTGCAATTCAGATAATTAAAATGTGCGAGGCATTCTCAGAGCTAAAAAATGATGTAATGTTGATCTCAACCAACTCGTATGAAAATGAAGAAAATATTTTTAAATATTATAACGTAAGATCAAAATTTAATTTTATAAGAATGAAAAAATTTAAATCATTTCCACTAGGTTTTGATTATTACTTGTTTTCGTTATTGAGTATATTGAAAAGCTTTAATTTTAAGCCTGATATATATGTAACAAGAAATTTTTTTACTTGTTTCCTTCTAGTTTTATTTAGAAAGAATACAATAATTGAACTTCACCATGGGATTGATATGGAGTCAAGAATTGTGAAATTTTTAGTTAAATATTCTAAATTTCTTAATTCAAAAAAAATAATTAAACTTCTTGCTATAACAAAAAATGTAAAAAATTATTATTTAAATAATTTCAATATTAATAAAAAAAAATTTTTGGTAGCACCAAGTGGTTCCTCTATTTCAAAAAATTTTAATTATAAAAAAGTAAATAAATCATTCAAAATTGGGTATTTTGGATCATTATATAAATCTAGAGGTTTTGACTTAATAGTTAAATTAGCTCAAATAGATAGGATAAATAAATATTTTATATATGGCGATATAAGGAATTTAAAAAAAAAACATTTTCTTAAATCGATAAAAAATTTACATATTAATAACCATATTCCATATAGAGAGATTCCAAATACTATAGAAAAAATGGATTTGCTAATAATGCCTTACACATCATCTATTACAGTATCAGGTGATGTTGGGGATATAACTAAATTTACATCTCCTTTAAAACTTTTTGATTATTTATCATCTGGAAAATTAATATTGTGCTCTAATTTTGATGTTCTGAAAGAAGTAGTAAAAGATAAGCAAAATGTAATATTTATCAAAAATTATAAAAATATTTTTGCTTGGAAAAATGTTATAGGAAAACTAAAATATCAAAATCAAAAAAGGTTTATAATTTCAAAAAATAATTACAGGTTAAGCAAGATTTTCAGACATTCTCAAAGAGCAAAAAAAATATTAAAAGATATACTAATATAACATAATGAAACTTAAAACTATTATTATATATTATCCCTCTTTTGAGAAGGGTGGTGTTGAAAATATTTTAATAAATATTTCAAAGTTTTTTATTAAGAGCAAAATCAATATAATATTAATCACATCAAAAAAAATAATCAAAAAAAATAAGTATATTGATTATATTATTGTAAAAAAAGAAAAAAATAGATTATCAACAACTCTTTTATCAGTAACAAAATTTATAAAGTTATTAATTTGTAAATTTAGCCAAAGAGAAAATATTTGTATTTTATCTCTCCAAAGTAATTCTGTAGCAATAATATTAGGAAAAATATTTGGATTTAGAGTAGTTGCCAGAAATTCAGAGTACCCATTAGGAAGTTTTCTAAATCGTGATGATAATTTTTTAAAGAGTACAATTGTTTTAATTCAAAAAATCATAGTTTATAATTTTGCCAACTTAGTAATATCAAACTCGAGAGGATCAAGAGATACAATCAGAAAATTTGTAATAAGAAATAAAAAAGTTATACATATTTACAATCCATATTTAAAAAAAATTAAAAAAGAAAACTTAAAAGTAAAAAAAAATGTCATTCTTTTTGTTGGTAGATTTGTGAAACAAAAAGGAATTATATATTTGTTGAAAGCTTTTAAATCTTTTAATGAAAAATATAATAAATTTGAATTATGGATGGTTGGTTCTGGTCCAGAAATTAAATTAATAAAAAAATATACAAAAGATAAACAGTTAAAAAATAAAATTAAAATAATTGGTTGGAAAAAAAATTTATCTAAATACTATAACCAATCAAAGTATTTCATATTACCATCGATTTATGAAGGACTTGGCAACGTTGTAATCGAGGCCCTGAATTATTCTAGGGTTTGTCTAGTAAGTAATTGCAAACATGGACCAAAAGAAATAATAAATTATGGTAAAGGTGGATATATTTTTAAATCAAAAAGCTCTAAAGATTTATTAAAAAAACTTCTTAAAATAGAAGCTGATTTTGAAAATTCAAAAAAAAAAGTAAAAGTTTCTAGAAGGGGTTTAGATAGATTTTTAATATCAAAACAATCTAATAAATATCTAAAAGTAATAAAAGAACTTCAATGAAAGAAATTCTTTTTTGGTGTCCATATATAGGAAAAGTAGGAACCGCCAATGCCGTCTTACAATCTGCGAAAGCTTTATCAAAATCTAAGAAATTTAATTGTAAAATTATAAATGTTTTTGGTGAATTTGACGAATATAAAAATTTTTTTAAAAGTAATAAAATTGAAGTAATAAATCTTATCAATTCTAGAATTTTGAATTTTATTCCTAATGAAGGATTTATTTGGAGTAGAATTAAATTTACCTTGATATTCTTAATTAGCTTTATCCCTTTGCTACTATTATTAAAAAATAAAAACGCTTATTTATTTATATATTTATTAACATCACTGCCATTGCTTGTAGTAAAAATCTTTAAATTGAACACAAAAATAATATTTAGAGTTTCAGGTAAAATAAATTTTACATATTTTCGTAAATTAATTTATTTATTTTCTAGAAGCAATATTCTCGCTGTTCTTGTGCAAACTAAAATAGCTAAAACTAAATTAATGAAGCAAAATATTTATGTTTCAAATAAAATATTTTTTATAGAAGATCCAGTCATAGATATAAATAAAATTAATGAACAAAAAAAGAAAAAAATTGAAAAGAAATATAAAAAAAAAAAATTTTATGTTGCTATAGGGAGATTGACACATCAAAAAAACTTTACTTTTTTGGTTAAAGCTTTTGCAAGTTTACAGAAGGAACATAAAACGTTGTTATTAATAATTGGTGAAGGTTCTAAACGAGTAGAGATTGAACAAGAAATAAAAAAGCAAAAATTAAGAAAGTATATTCATCTTATAGGTTATAAAGATAATATTTATAAATACATTCATAATTCATTAGGTCTGATATGCTCCTCTCTATGGGAAGAACCAGGTTTTGTTATTCAAGAGGCAGCTGCATGTAAAAAAATTATCATTACCTCAGATTGTGATAGTGGACCTTCAGAATTTCTAAATTATGGAAAAAACGGATATATTTATAAGTCTAATAACATCAAAAGTTTTAAAAAGGTGTTTTCTAAAATGAATAATGAGAACAAAAAACATCGCAATATGATTTCGAATAATTATAAAAAAGTACATCATTACACAAAATTAAACTTTAAAAAAAATATTAATGAAATCTTAAAAAAATAAATAAATTAATTTAATAGTGATTTTGTTATAATTTTATATTTATTTAAATTATATTTTTCATCAAAAATTTTTCCATTATAATTAATTTTTTTTTTTTTACTTTTTAATATAATTCTATTGTTTTCAATATATCTTAAAATATTTGTTAATTCTTTTTTATCAAAAGTTTTATAAAGTTTACCATATTTATAATTATTTATAATTTCTTTTGGACCTGTTGGACAATCGGATGAGATTATAAATTTCTTTAAAACTGCTGCTTCAAGTAAGACGTTTGGCATACCCTCATTTGTTGATGAACAAACAAAAATATCTGCACAATTTAAATAGTTAAATTTATTTGTCTGAGAACTTAAAATTTTTACAATTTTATTTAATTTATTATTTTTTATATAATTTTTTATATTTCTTTTTTCAGGACCATCTCCAATTATTAATAGCCTAAAACTGTTGGTTTTTTCTTGTTTTTTGAGAGCTATTAGTATTTCAATTTGATTTTTTACTTTAACAAGTCTTCCTATATTAATTAAATTAAGTGTTTTTTTTTTAAAAAATTTATACTTAAAATTTAAATTTATATTTTTTTTAATTCCACTAAATGATATTGGATTGTATATTCTACTGCACTTTAAATTGAATTCTTTTTCAAAGTTTTCTTTAAACTTATTTGAATTTACAATTATAAAATCACTTTTTGATAATAAATATCTAAAAATTTTTTTTTTAAATTTACTTTTTGACCAGTATTCTGGCGAAAGGTTTGATCGAATTATAATTTTCTTTCTTAAAATAGCTGCAATTAATAGGGAATAAAAATTGCCTTGGAAAGAAAAAATTAGAGTATTAGATTTGAATAATAATTTAAAAAATAATATTAATGAACAGATAATAAATTTAAATCTTCTTGGCAAAGGTATTAATTTTAAAAAAAATGTATGAATATTAATCTTGCTATTTATTTTATTTCTTGTGAAATTATTCTGACTATAGGTAATAAGTGATATCTTTGTATTTTTTAATTCATTTGATAAATAACTTGATATAGAAAAAAAATTCTTTTCAACACCTCCAATGCTAAATACTGGAAAAAAAAAATTAATTGATTTTTTAATTTTGTTCTCATATATAGATTGGAGTGACATATGTAAATGTTATCATTCCATATAAAAATAATATAAACTATTTATTTTCTGCCTTCAAATCAGTTTTTAATCAGTCTCATAAAAATTATAAAATTTTTCTGGTTTATGATGACGAAAATAAATCAGATTTAGAAAAAATTAACAAATTTTTAAAAAAAATAAAAAAAATTAAAAAAGTAAAAATTATTGTAAATAATAAAAATCTTGGGGCAGGAGAGTCAAGAAATAAGGCGATAAGATACTTGAAATCTGGCTTAATAGCTTTCCTAGATAGCGATGATGTTTGGAGAAAAGATAAATTAAAAAAACAAATTAAATTTATGAAAAATAATAATCTTAAAATATCTCATACATCTTATAACATTCTAAATGAAAAAAACTTAAAGGTTACAAAACAAAAAGCACCAAAAAAATTATTCTTTAAAAATCTATTAAAATCTTGTGATATAGGCTTATCAACAGTGGTTATAGATTTAAAATTTTTTAAAAAATATAACTTTAAATTTGCAAGTATAAAAACTAAAGAAGATTATGTTTTATGGTTAAATATAATTAAAAGGATTAAAATAATTAAGAGTCTCAATGAATATCTCACTGTCTATAGGAAAAGAGAAAAATCACTATCTTCAAATCAGTTAATAAACATAAAAAATGGGTTTCTAGTTTATAATAAGTATATGAAGTATAATATGATTAAATCTTTGATATATTTGTCTATATTATCTTTAAACTTTATAAAAAAAAAAATTAAAAATGATTTCTGTTTTAATTACAAACTATAATAAAGAAAAATATATTAAAGAGACATTAGATAGTTGTTTAAAACAATCGAATAAAGATTTTGAAATAATTTTTTACGATGATAACTCTACAGATAATTCTTTTAAATTAGCAAAATCAATATTAAATGGCCAAACTGAAATTAATTTTAAAATTTTAGAAAGACAAAACAAAAAGTCTGATTTTAATTCATTAAATCAAATATCAGCTGTATTAGAATCATTAAAGCATTGCCAAGGACGATTTATATCTTTTTTAGATGCTGATGACATATTTAAAAACGATAAAATTGAAAAAACATTTGAAAATATTAAAAAAGAAAAAAAAATTTTATACAATTCATATCATATTTTAAAAAAAAATATTCTAGAAAAAAATTATAGACATTTTAAAATACGTAAATTTTTGTGGCCAATTTTTCCTCCAACTAGTTGTTTGACAATCGAAAAAAATTTACTTGAAGAAATATTAAGTTATATAAATTTTAGTGATTACCCAAGTTGTTGGTTAGATTTCAGAATAGCATTATATGTTTCCAAATATTATAAAAGCGAAATAATTTATGACAAAAAAGAACTAAATATTTATAGGATTTCTGAAAGTGGAAATGATAAATCTTATAAAAATATTTTAAGCACTTTATTTTGGTCTAGAAAGCTAGATGCAATTAGAATTTTTAAAATGATTTAATGTTTAAAAATAGCAAGCTATATTTAAATTCTTTACTATTTATATACATTTTTTCAATTTTTTTTTCGGCATCTTTAAAAAATTTAATTCCCTATATAAATTTTGCAGATGAGTTGGTATTTTGTTTAATAATAATATATTTTTTATTTTACTTCTCAGAAAATAAATCAATATCACTTTTAACAAAAAATATATCTTTATTGGTTTATTCCTTATACATTTTGACATGTTTTATTGCACATTTTGATTTTTCACAGGACACCTTTCTAAGACTTAAGTATTATATTATAAACATAGCTTTCTTAATTTTATTTTTTTTTATAATTGATAAAGAAAAAGTATATTTAAAATATAACCTTTTATTTTTAATTTTTTTTCTATCTGTTCTTTTTGGAATTATAAATTTTTTTTTATCTGATGATTTTTTGAATTTCTTTTATAATAATCCAAATAAAATTGATGTATCATACCACAATAAAAATATCAGACTTGTATCAATATTAAATAGTCCGATTATATTTTCATTTGTTTTAAACTTGTCATTAATTATTTTACTATTTAGCAAAACTAAGAATAATTTTTATTTTATATTTTACTTGATCATCATTTCTTTAATATTTTTTACATTCAGTAAGCTAGGATATTTATGCTTATTTTTTACGATAATTTATTACTTAGTATCAAAAAAAAATCTTTTACTTTTGTTTATATTCTTATTTTTTATTACGATTTTATTAATATTTAGAAATGAGATATTTTTAATCATATACAATAACTTTGATAATTACTCATTAACAAATTACTTTATCTCAATTTTAAAAAGATTAAACGAAATTTTAGAATTTAAATCTTACCAAAATTATTTTTTTGATTTTTATAAACTTGATTTACAAAATTTAGACTTACCACAATTATTATTTGGTAATGGATTTTCTAATTTAGGTTGGACAACCTCAAAAATATATATAGAGACATCACTGTTAATTGTGTTTTATGAGGTTGGATTGATTGGTTTAGCAATTTGTTTATTTATAATCTTCAAATATATTACTTTAGTTTTTAAAACCAGAGATCCGTTTGAAATAAACTTACTAATATTATTTATATTATATATTTTATTTAATAATGGATTTGTTTATAATCCAGTATCTTTCTTATTTTTTTTAAATTACTTTAGATTAAAATATAAATCATAAATGAAAATTAATACAAATAATAAATATTTTAATTTTAAAATATTTGATTTTAGTAGAGTTGGATTATTTTTGTTTTTATTCTCATATCTATTCTCTGGGTTCTTTGTTTACAAATTATATAACATCCACATTGCTCTTTTTGACATATTTTTTGTTTTGTATTCATTTATTTTGTTTAAAGAAAAAAGTTTTTTTTACAAATTACCTTTTTTTAAACCATTAATATATTTAATCCTATATATATTTTTTGTATTAATTTATGATTTATATTTTTTTACTCAATTAGATGATATTATAATTCAAAAAAAAATTTTACTATTTTTGCAGCTATTTAGATCATCAGGAATTTTCTTAATCACTTTTTATTTATTATCTAAATCAAAATCTAAACTAAATATTAATTTTGTATTAGATTTATTCTCATTTTATTGTGTATTAGTTTTATTTATTTTTTTGATAGATATTTCATCTAATACTAGAATCGTTTCGACTATGTCTGATACAATAAGATTAAAAGGTTTTTTCAGAGATCCAAATTTCTTTGGGCTATTTACTTCGTTTTTTTGTTTCTTGGCAATATATTTAAAAAAAAATATCGTTTATGTATTTTTATTTATGGTAGTAACTTTATTGTGTTATTCTAAAACTTCTTTTATATATTTAGTTTTTATCATTTGCATCTACTCTTTCATATTTAAAAGTTCTAAAAAATTATCTAAATTTGAAATTTGGTTAAAAAATATTGTTATTGTAGTTTTAGCTTCATATTTATTCTTAAACTTGATCGATATATTTAGATATATTTATTTAGATAAAGAGCCAAGTTTAAGATTTTACGTATTTATTGATTTATTTAACCAAAAAAGATTTATAATGGCTCAAAATTTTTTAAGTCAGGATATAAATATTTTATTTGGCAATGGCATTTATGAGCTAACTAAATATTCAAAATCAACTTTTGGTAATTTTTCACACAATAGTTTTATTGATATTTTTTTTGATTATGGATTATTTGGTATAATTTTGTTTTTTTATTTTTTATATAGAGTGATTAAAAATATTAATAATTCTATTGATAATTATTTATTTTTATTTCTAGGCTTTATATCCTTTATAACATTATATTTATTCGCCTTTTCTTTATTTTACATGCCATTTCTATGGTTTTTTTACGGATTTATTGCTTATATTTTAAACAAGAGAAAATATTGATCTATTTTTTTATTTTATAGAAATATACGACAATAGACAAATTAAGCCAGAAAGGTACACCATAATTTGAACCAAAAAAACTTCCTGACGGTAATATTGGAAATATAAAAAAAATATGTAGCAATAAGAAAGGCAAAATACTTTTATTATTTCTGTATAGATATGATTTTAACCCATCATAGAGGACCATTATAAATAAAGAAATAAAGAATATTAAACCAATTATCCCTACTTCTGAAATTAATTCAAAAAATAATTGATGAGGATGAGTTGATGCACGACTATTGGTATAAAAATATCTTTTATCTTCATACTCTTTCTTAATTGCTTCCTCTCTATAATTATCTAAACCAATACCAAATAAAGGATAGTTAAGAAAAATTTCATAGGCCGTTTTATAATGAGGAGTATGTTTGGAATTATAAATTAAGTTTTTATAATTTTTGTAAAATTTATTTAGATTATCATCTACTTTTTCAATTTGAGTGATGTTTTGATTTCCGATTTTAAATATATCTATTTTATTAAACTGTTTTGTATCTTTGATTATAAAAAAAAAAATGAGTAATAATGTAAAAAAAAGAATAAGAATTTTAATAAATTTTTTTATTAAAATTTTATTAAATTTAAAATAATTAACAAAAAAACCTAGTGAAGTAATAATAAAAAATTTTATAAAATTTGATCTTTCCCCAATAATAAAACTAATGGTTATCAATAAGAACATTAATGTTAATATATAGTAATCGTTTTTTAATTTAAAAAAACTATCTATAACAAAGATTGATGTGAAACAAAAAATATAACCTATGATTAATTCGTCATTAGTAAAACTGGCAATTCTTCCACTATAGTCAGTGTAAAATCCAAGAATGTTAGTTCCTGTAAAATATTCTTTTATTACATCTATTACAATTATAGATATAATAAACATATATATTATTTTTGATTTATCGATGACTAACTGATTTCTTTTTAAAAAAATTAAAACACCAAAAAACATTAAAACGAATCTAAAGAAAGAAAAAAATTTAATTAAAGAATTTTCAAAATTTATACTATTATATGGGAATATTACAATTATTGTACTTAAAACTAAAATATAAATTCTATTCTTAGATAATATTAATTCTTTTACTAGCTTAAAATTAATTAAAGCATAGATCGATAATAATATTGAAAATAAATTAATTAATGAATTTCCCAAGATCATTAAAATCGGAAAACAATAAAAAAAATACTCAATAAATTTGTCAAATTTTCTCTCTGAATTCACTAATTAAATATCCTTTCATAAATCTTTTTTTCTATTAATTTTTTTCCAAAATATTTACTACCTGATAATGTAAAATGACCATAATCATAGAAATTTTTTTTAAATTTATCATCTATAACCTCGCACTCTTCTTTTATATCTGAACAAATTAATGGATATAAATTGAATAATTCTATTTCTTTGATTGTAAATTGTTTCTTTATAGTATTATTAATTTCTGTAAAATCCTCTTTCGAAAGATTTGAATAACCTAATTTATTCAATTGCGTCTTTGTATAATCTTTGTTTTCGATTAAGTATTCGTCCAGATAGCTTTGGTTTCTTTTATTATTCTTTGAAAATTCAGGCTTTTTTAATGTAAGAACAATTTTTTTGTCATAATTTTCTATTAATTTTATAAATTCTTCTAGTAAAACTAAATCAATAATCTTTAATCTTTGAGAAAAAACGATCACATCTGAATTTTTAAATGTTGAGGATTCCACAAAAATATTTTTTCTATTATTTTTCATATCAATTAGGTTAAAGCCATATCTAGCAAATTCATAATTTTTATAATATTCACGATTTGTATAAAATAGATTAAAGATATCCTTCGAGTGTGAATCTCCTACAAAAAGAATTTTTTTTGTATTCTCTTTTTCAAAAATGGGTGAATAATTTTTAAAATCGTCTCTAAAAGAAAAAATATTTTTATGTTTTCTTATAGAAAAAACATTTTTATTTTTAAGGTGTTTATTTGACTCTTCTGCAAGAAAATAATTATCAAAATTATATTCACTAGATTTATATTTTTTATTTTCAAATTGCACTGACATAATAATTAAAGGTATGACTAGACATAAAATATAGATGATGTTACTTCTAAAATTTAAAGATCTAAATTTTTTCTCAATTAATGAATAAGATATTATGGATAATAAAATGCAAAATAATAAAGATAAAAATTTATAAAAATCATTATAATTTAAAATTACATAATTACAGAAAACTATAATCGGAAAATGCCATAAGTATAATGAATAAGATATCGATCCAATTTTTTGTAGATTCCCTTTAAATAAATAAATTAAGTTTTTGTTAAAAAATATTAACATCATACAAGTTCCTATAACAAATATTATTGATTGAGGGTTTGGATGATTATCTTCGTTATGTAGGAAAATCATAAAGAGCAACACAAATAAAAGACCTAAAAAGTATAATAATGAATGGTACTTTTTATTAATCCATAGCTTTAAACTTTTTTCGTAAGTGTAAGCTAAGCATCCCGCTGTAATCTCAAAAATTCTTGAAAATGAAGAGTAAAAATTAAATAGGTTATGTTTTTCAAAAAAATAAAAGATTCCTAAATAGGATAAAGAAAATAATAAAATTAAAAATAATTTAAATAATTTCTTACTTAAAGTAAAAATTATAAGTGGATATGCAACATAAAATTGAAACTCAATAGCTAAACTCCAAGTATGGAGCAAAAATAAATTGTTCCTTTCCGCAAACTGATAAATTGTAGATGTTAACCAAAAATAGAAATTTGATAGTCCAATCGTAATTGAATAGATTGATCTTAAATTTTTTTTTAATATAAATAAATCAAAAATAAAAATTGAAACTAAAAAAGAAATTAGAATAATCGTAAATAATACTGGTAACAATCTTTTAAATCTTTTTTCATAAAACTCACGAATACTTATTTTTTTCTCATTTATTATTTTTGTTATTACATATCCAGATATTACGAAAAAAATATCTACACCAATATAACCCGAATTTACAAAATTAGAGCTAATTGTATTGAAATTAAAATGATATAATAATACAATTAAAACTGAAAAACCTCTAAGCATTTCAATATCATGCCTAAAAAAGTTACTAGAATTAATCAAAGCGCTTTTAATCGATATGTTTTCTTTCATAACAAATTTCTGTTTTTAATTGCTAAATATCTAACTAATTTCATTGAATTTAAAAGAGTCTATATATTTAATATTTTAACACGTTATTTCTATGTTGGAAATTTTTGCTTTTCTTATTACGGTGTAAAACTATTTTACCCTAATTTTAAAGATCCAACCTTTAGATATTGCAATGGTGGTGCATATGGCGATAAATACTCTAATTTTTTGAAAACCTTGTCAGAAAGGTATTATTTTATCGATGTTGGAGCCAATATTGGAATATATTCTTTAATATCGTCTCAGAATAACAATTGTAAAAAAGTTATAGCTTTTGAGCCAAATCCGAAAGTATTTAAATTATTAAAAAAAAACTTTATAAATATAAAAAATTTTGAATTATTTAATTTAGCAATTTCTAATAAAAATGGAAAAGCAAGTTTTTTTTTAGATCCTAAAAGCTCGGGATCTAGTAAAATAAGCAAACAAAATACAAACCTTTCAGTTCAGACAGTAAATAATAAATTTTTAAAAAAGAAACTTCAAAGTTCCTTTAAATATAATATAAAAATTGATGTTGAGGGACATGAGCTAATAGTATTAAACGAATTACTTAGTTCATTAAGCATAAAACAAATTAATTCAATTTATATTGAGGTAAAAAATAAAGAAACAATCATAAAATATTATAAAAAAAGATTAAAAAATTTTAAGTTAGTATATTTCAAGGCTGGAAAGAAAAGAGCTGACTGTTTATTTATTAAAAACAAAAAAAAATAAATTACTTAAGAAGTTTTCTAATCCATGAGTAAATAAAAAAACTTAAAATAAATAGTATTAGAGAAATTAGCTTTGAAAAATTTGAGACTAGATATCCGAATATAATAACACTTATATTTAATATATTTAACACAATTAAACTAATGAAATGGTTTTTCTTAAATTTATAAAAAATATATTGATGAAAATGAGATCTATCTGGAACAAAGATTGATTTTTTGTTCAATATCCTGTTTATATTAACATGAAGAAAGTCATACACAGGGTACCACAGTGGCCAAATTAAATATACTGGATGAATTTCAAAACTTTTATATAAGTCTATAGTTATAAAACATAAAAAAAATCCAAAAAATAAACTTCCTGCATCTCCGTTAAATAATTTAAAATTAGAGCCACTTGGAAATAAATTTAATAATAAATTTAAAAATAGCGGAATTAAAAATATTACTAGTAAATTAATTGTATCTTTATCATTAATAATAAAAATATAGTACGTTATACAAGTAATAAAAAAAGATAATAAAAAACCATCTATTCCATCTATGTAATTTGTTGCATTGACAAGTAACCCAATTGCAAGAATTATAAAAGGTATTTCAAACTTCCCAAGATTGATCATTCCAACATGTTCGTATTTTCCTAAATCTTGAATTGAAAAACCATTGTAAATTAAAAAAATAGAGGGAATTAATATAAATAATATTTTTGATAACGGTCTAAGATTTATTCTGTCATCAATAAATCCTCCTAGGGCAATAAAAAAGCCAATTGAAATTATTAATTCAATATTGTGATTGTATTCTCTCTGACTAATAACAAACAAGTAAAAAAAATATATTATTAGTCCACCAGTATTAATTGTTGGTTTAATATGAATTTTTCTCTCATTCGGATTGTCAGTCCATTGAAAAAATTTTGATGTATAAATTACCGTTAAGAGTAATAATATATAAACTGTGATAAGCTTTACATGAAACATATTTTAGTCTATGAGCAAAATTATTATCATATCTATACTAAAAAATTGTAAATGAAAAAAAAAATATTAATTACTGGTTGTGCTGGCTTTATAGGCTTTCATCTTTGTAAAAAACTTGCTAATAAATATGATATAATCGGAGTTGATAAAATATCCAAATATTATTCAACAAAATTAAAATATGATAGGTTGAATATTTTAAAAAAAATCAAAAACTTTAAGTTTATTAAATTAGATTTGTCAAAACAGAGCTCGATAAAGATAATATCTAAATATAATTTTCATTTAATTTTTCATTTAGCAGCTCAAGCAGGAGTAAGAAATTCTATTTATAAGCCTCTCGATTACATAAATGATAATATAATTTCGCAAATAAATCTTTTTCAGATTATTAAAAAAAAAAAATTAAAAAAATTTATTTATGCAAGTTCCTCATCAGTTTATGGTACTACACTTAAAAAGAGTTTTTCAGAAAATGACAGATTAAAACAGCCACTTTCATTATATTCAGCTTCCAAACAATCTATAGAGCAGATATCCAAATATTATAGTAATTATTATAAGATCCCTTGCATAGGAATTAGATTTTTTACGTGTTATGGTCCTTGGGGAAGACCAGATTTATCAGTAACTAAAATATCAAATGATATTATTTATAAAAAACAAATTACGTTGTTAAATTATGGAAAAACAAAACGAGATTTTACTTATATAGATGACACAGTAGATGGAATAATTAAGTGTATTAATTATAAATTTACAAAAGATAATTTTCATCAAATTTTTAATTTAGGTACTGGAAAAACTGTTAGTGTATTAAAGATGTCAAAAATATTAGGTAATTTATTAAATATAAAATTTAATACAAAATTAATTGAACATCATCCAACTGATATGAAAGTAACTAAGGCAAATATTAATAAAAGTCGAAAACTTTTAAATTATAAACCTAAGGTACAATTACATGATGGACTAAAAAGTTTTTTAAATTGGTATAAAAGCTATTTGAAATTTAAATAATTAAAAATGATAAAAGTTGTAATTTTTTTTTCATACTTTTACTTTTTTTTATATTCTGTTTTAGGATACGGTTTTATCTTTCAGAATTATGTTATAAAAAAAAAAATTAACCAATTTTATATAGGATTTTTAGGAGCTGCTTTAGTAACTACTATTTCTTATTTTACGATTTTTTATTTTTATCATGGTTTTGCTCATAATATAGTAATCCACACTATTGGATTTGGGTACTTCTTATATTCTTATTTTAAAGATGAAAATAAAAAATATATTAAAAATATAACTCTAATATCTTTTATCTTTTTATCTTTGATATTAATTTCTAAAACTCATGATGATTTTGCATACTACCATTTGACGTTCACAAAATACTTAACTGAAAACCACATTATATTTGGCATGGGACATCTAAACCATGGTTATAATCTTCCTTCATCCCTTTTTTACCTAAATTCAACGTTTTATTTTCCTTTAATTAAATTTTATTCGTTTCACTACATAAATGTATTTTTTTTAATATTTTTCAATTACTTTTTGATTTGCCAAATTTTTGTAAAAAACAATATCTTAATTACCAAATTAATTTCCATACTAGCTATAATTTTTTTTAATTTATCCTTTAATAGAATTTCAGAATATGGAACAGATAAAATTGGACAGCTATTAGCCGTAATTATATTTTTAGATATATTTTCAAAATTATTTAATAATAATTATAAAAATAACAATAACATTAAAGATTTATTCTGCATTTTATTTTTAATAAGTTTTTTGTTAACATTAAAAACATATTTTATTAGTTATATTTTAGTTTTATTTTTATTAGTTTGGGTTCTTAAGGAAAATTTAATTATATTTTTATTAAACTATTTTAAATCTATATGCTTTATCTTATCATTCATATTAATTAGTGGTTTTTTATTAACAAATTTTGCACATACAGGATGTTTAGTTTCACCATTGAGTTTTACTTGTTTTGATAACTTCTTTTGGTCAAGAGAGTTATCGGATATTATTAAGTTAGAAAATTGGTTGGAACAGTGGTCAAAAGCTGGCGCTGGTCCAAATTTTAGAGTAGAAAATCCTAATGAATATGTTTCAAAGTTCAATTGGATAAATAATTGGTATGAAAAATATTTTTTAACTAAAGTAATTGACCAAATTGCAATTTTTGCATTTAGCATTATTTTGTTATTTGTTTTTGTAAGAGTAAAAAAAAATAAGAACTCTATAAATTATTTTGATAAAAGAATTATATTAGTAAATATAATACTTTTAATTATTTTTTTAATTTGGTTTACAAAACACCCGACTCTTAGATATGGTGGTTATTCTGCTGTTTTTTTATTTTTATCTTTTAATATTGCATTTATATTTTCTCAATTTGAAACAAATAAAAATTTTATAAGAAATACGAAATATTTACTTATATTTATAGCATTAATATTAAATTTAAAAAATTTTTATCGAATAAATAAAGAATTAAATAGAGAAGATTTATATAGATTTACAGAATTTCCATTTTATAAAATAAAGAAATTAGATAGTGAATATACAATTTATGAGAATGAGTTTAAAATTTTTCATCCTTCAAAAAAAAATAATGGATCAAATTTTTGTTGGGATTTACCAACACCCTGTGTATTTGGTAAAAGAAATTTGATTGTAAAAAAATATGGTTTTTATTATTTTATTTACAAGGATCAGTTTTGAAATTATTTGCAACATTTATAAGAAGAATTTTAAATTTCTTCGACTTTTTTCAGCAAAGAAATATAATAAAATTTTTTAAACTTAAAATAAATAATAAAATGATATTAGTAGATGTTGGCGCGCATCACGGAGAAACTATAAAATTATTTTCTAATAATTTTAATATTCATGAAATTCACTCTTTTGAAGCAAGTCATATTAATTTTCAAATTCTAAAAAAAAAAAATTCAGAAATAATGTAATTATTAACAATTTTGCTATTTCAGATCAAAAAAAAACATATGAAATGAACCAATTCGTTGAAACATCTTCATCTACTATAAGTGAAATTGATATTAATTCAGAATATTATAGCAAAAAAAAAAAATTCTTTCTCCGTTTAGTTCAAAAGAAATATTTTATAAAATAAATACTCAAGCAAACACTTTAGATAATTATTTATTAAAAAAAAAAATTGATAAAGTTGATATTTTAAAAATTGATACTGAAGGCCACGAATATAAAGTTTTACTTGGAGCCCTGAAAAGCTTAAAAAAAATTAAATATATCTACTTTGAACATCACTATAACAACATGGTAAAAAAAAATTACAATTTTAGAGATATAAATACTCTTTTAAAAAAGAATGAATTTAAAAAAGTTTTTAAATCAAAAATGTATTTTAGAAAAGTTTTTGAGTATATTTATGAAAACACCAATATTTGATATTCTAATTTTTTATTCTTAATCTGTAATAGGAATTTATAACAATTATTAACATTCTTAATGCATTTTTAATAACATTCGTCATTTTTGTCTCCTCTTCTTTTCTTTCCAAATAAAATACAGGTACTTCTGATATTTTCAAATTATTTTTATATGCACCTATCAAAAGATCAAAATCACCCCAGAGATCTTTAATTCCTAATTCATTAGAATAATTTTTAATATTTAACCAATCTTTTTTATAAAAAATTTTAGTTCCACACAAAGTGTCTGTAATTTTATTTTTAAATAAAATACTAAACATGAAAGCAAAAAAAATGTTTCCAAAATAGTTTGAATTTTTCATAGCATTATTTCTTTGAGGTATTACCATTCTTGAACAGTTTATAAAATCAGAATTTGTTTGTTTTAAATAATCAATAGACTTTTTCATATCATCAAAACTAACAGTTAAGTCTGCATCATATATTGCTATAATATCACCTGTTGAATATTCTATTCCTGTATAAACATTCTCAGATTTACAAATCCCTGGACCATTATATATTTTTATATCGTGATTACTTAATTCTTCTTTTAATCTATTTAATTTATTTAGTGTATCATCTTCGGATTTGTCATCACCAAATAAAAATTCAACTTTCAAATTAAGTTTAGGAATTTCTTCTTTAAATAATTTAATATTATCCTCTTCATTTTTGCATGGTATAATTACTGATATTTTTTGTTCATTCGAATTTTTTACAATTTTTTTTTTTAAAACTGTAATATTAAGTAAGCAAAAAAAATTTAATACTGGTAGCCTAAATATTAAATTAATTATTTTTGATATGTATGGAATATGAAACGGCATGATAATTATTTTTTCATTCCTTAATACATCTAAATTTGAATTTATAAATATTTGCTTCAGGTTTGAGAAAGGTAGATAATTATTCCTAAGAGGACCAGATTTTTTGCTTAATCTTTTATACCAGTTAATAAATGTGTGCCAAATTAGACTTTTTGATATTACTATTACTCTGCAATCATCATCAATAATTTTACTTATATTAAGAAGATTAGTGGATATATTTTTTTGGTGCTCAATATCTGCAAAAATAATATGATCAAATTCAGAGACTTGATTTTCAAAATCTGAAAGATTTTCAATTTTTTCATAGTTTTGATTTTTAAATTCATCAAAAATTAAATCATTGACCTCATTTACATATATTTTGTCTGATAATATTTTTTTTGTAATTAAAAGGTTTCCACAACCAAAAAATGCTAATTTCTTTGATTTATTAACCAAATTAGATAAGAAGAAAGATATTTCGTTGAACAAGAATTTTCTTTTTTTTAAAAATTTTAGTCTTTGGTGAACATAATTAGAATAAAATTTTATAGTATCACTTATATAATAATCTTTTATCAATTTAATTTCTTTAATAGGTTGTTATTATTAGATATTGTTACTAAATATGGGAATAAATTTCCACAAATATAAAATTGGGTATAATAAGAATAAATGTCTTTAGCAATTATAACAGGTTCAACAGGATTAGTTGGTTCTGAAACAACAAGATTTCTAGTTCAAAAAGGATTTGATGTAATTGGAATTGACAATAATGAAAGAAAAAGATTATTCGGAAATGATGGAGACACTTCTCATATTAAAAATCAACTGATAAAAAAATATAAAAATTACAAACATAAAAGTGTGAGTATTTTAAACACAAATGAATTAGAAAAAATATTTAAATTTTCAAAAAACAAAATAAAATTTATATTACATGCAGCTGCTCAACCATCTCATGATTGGGCTTATAGCAACATAAAAAAAGATTTCTATATAAATTCTCTAGGAACCCTTAATTTGCTTGAATTAACAAAAAAGTATTGTCCTGAGGCAGTTTTTATATTTACATCTACTAATAAAGTTTATGGAGATAATCCAAACAAAATTGAATTTGTTGAGAAAGAAAGTAGATGGACACCAAAAAATAAATCAAAATATTTAAAAGGTATAGACGAAACAATGTCAATTGATAACTGCAAACATAGTCTCTTTGGTGTTTCAAAAGCTTACGCAGATCTATTAGTTCAAGAGTATAATAAAAATTTTGGGATTAAAACTGTCTGTTTTAGGGCAGGATGTATCACGGGACCAAATCATTCAGGTGCGAAGCTTCATGGATTTTTATCTTATCTTGTCAAATCCTGTATTAAAAAAAAAAGTTACAATATCATAGGTTATAAAGGCAAACAAGTAAGAGACAATATTCATAGCCATGATTTAACAAGAGCATTTTGGGAATTTTTTAAAAAACCTGTAAGTAACTCCGTCTTTAATATTGGCGGGGGCATATATTCCAATTGTTCTATTATTGAAGCAATTAAATATATTGAAGAACAAAAAAAATTTAAAATTAAAAAAAATATTTTAAAAATTCCAAGAATAGGAGACCATCAGTGGTATATAAGCAATATTTCAAAGTTTGAAAAATTTTATCCAAAATTTAAAATTAAATATAACACATCTAAGATACTTGATGAAATTATTGACAGTGTATCACTTAGTTCACGTTGATGAAAAATATATTGATTACTGGTGGAGCAGGCTATATTGGAAGTACGGTAGCTCATTTATTAATCGACAAAGGTTATTCTTTAACAATTATTGATAGCTTAATAACTGGAGATAAAAGATTAGTTCCAAAAAAAGCAATCCTTAAAGTTGTAGATATTTCAGATAAAAAAAAAATAAAAAAAATTTTAGATAAAAAAAAATTTGATGTCGTTATGCATTTTGCTGGACTTATTCGAGTTGATGAGTCTGTTAAAAAACCAAAGAAATATATAAGAAACAATTACGAAAAGTCAAAAATATTTATTGATTCTTGTATACAATGTGGACAAAAAAATATTATTTTTTCCTCAACTGCATCAATATATGGTGACACAAAGAATATCAAAGTTTCGGAAAATAGCAGAATAAAACCTTTAAACCCATATGCTAAATCAAAAATGATGATAGAAAATTATTTAAAAAAAAAATCAAAACAAAAAAAATTAAATTATATAATTTTAAGATACTTTAATGTTGCAGGTGCAGAGAATAAATTGAGAACAGGTTTAATTTCAAAAATATCTACCCATTTAATTAAAATAGCCTCTGAAGTAGCTATAAAAAAAAGAGATAAATTAATAATTAATGGAAATGATTATAACACATTTGATGGGACACCAGTTAGAGATTATATACATGTAAGTGATTTAGCAAATATACATTTAATTGTTTCAAAATATTTAACAAATAAGAAGTCTTCAGATATTTTTAATTGTGGGTATGGAAAAGGTTTTTCCGTTAAACAAGTAGTTAGCCAACTGAATTTTATATTAAAAAAAAAAATTAAAACAGAAATAGGTATTAAAAGAAAATCTGATAGCAAGTATCTTGTAGCCAATATAAATAAGTTTAAAAAAAAGTTTAATTGGAAACCAAAATTTAATGATATTAACTATATAATTAAATCATCTATTAAATGGGAAAAAAAACTTAAAAAAATTAAATAAATCTCTATATAAAAAAAAATTAAAATTATTTAATTATTAAATTGTTAATTATATAATTTATAAAATACCCTAAGTTTTCATAATTTTTACAGTATTTACATTTTGGAAATTTAAAGTATAAAACTTTTGCCTGGTGATTATTGCGAAAGGGTAATACCCGATCCCATTCCGAACTCGGAAGTCAAGCCTTTCTGCGCCGATGGTACTTAGTCTTAAGACTTGGAAG
>MDSZ01041970.1_pt1 | contig 38359 bp, 32 predicted proteins | sample 811201 | NCBI WGS metagenome assembly MDSZ01 (sample SAMN05326647, study PRJNA326480) | marine metagenome | isolation source: seawater | place: Indian Ocean: North | collected 2010
ATTATCTTTTTCAGATACCAGATCAGATAAATTTAAGAGATTCACTCAAAGCATTATTCGATGGTACTTTAAAGAATCCATCTGAAGACAGATTAGTATCTCATGCCATTTATAGAGACAAGACTCCAGCTGAAAACTTCCAACTGATAATTACTGAAAGAGAGAAAATTAAAAATTTTTTAAAACAAAAAAATATTAATTCCAAATTCAAGAATTTAGTCTGCTTAAGTATAGGAGGATCTAGATTAGGGCCAGAGTTGTTGAGTGAATTTCAATCCTCTGATGGTCCAGTAAATATTTTCTACTGTTCCAGTTATGATCTTCTAGAGCTAAATGATGTTCTAAGAAATTGTAAGCAGCATGAAACATTAGTTTTTGCCTCTTCAAAATCTTTTGAAACATCCGAAGTTTTAAAAAATTTAGACCACCTCAAGTCTTGGTTTGAGAAAAATCCTGATATTAACTTCCAAGATCATCTCTACGGCATATCAGCCAATTCTCATGCAATGAATTCATTTGGTATAAAAGAAAGCAATCAATTTTTATTATTGGATTCTTTAGGAGGAAGATTTTCTATCTGGTCATCTATAAGCTTACCCGCTTTTATAAACTCTGACTTTAGTTCCTATCTTGATTTGCTGGAAGGCGCACAACTAGCTGATAGACATACAAATTCAGCTTCATGGGAATCTAATATCCCAGTAATAATGGCACTACTAAGTATATGGAATACAAGTGGATTAAACATAAATAATCATGGTATTTTTACTTATAACTTTAGATTACGATCACTCACAAAATATATAGCTCAACTGTCTATGGAGAGTAATGGAAAATCTATAAATTCCGAATCACAACCTTCTCCCTTTTTAACATCTCCTTTAATTTGGGGAGGCTATGGTATTGAGTCTCAACATTCTACATTTCAGTGGCTCATGCAGGGTAAAACGAAAACTTCATGCGACTTTATCGGGCTAAATAGTGGAGAAAAAGAGTCATTAGATTCTTACGAAATGCTTTTATCTCAGGTGCTTGCTATGAGTCATGGAAAAGAAGATAAACAAGACCCTTACAAATCTGTTAAAGGAAATAATCCTTGCTCGATTCTAACTCTCAACTCTCTAGATCTTAAAGGTTTAGGATTTTTATTAGCGATATATGAGCACAAAGTTTTTATTGAAGCTTCTATCCTTGGCATAGACCCCTTTGATCAATGGGGAGTGCAGCTCGGGAAGAAGCTAGCTTTAGAAGCGAAGAGCGATAAGGGGTTTTTAGAAGATTATTTTTCTGAAACTTTTCTTCCAAAATCCTAGTTTATAATCTATTTATGGAACACAAGATTTCTACTGAATCTCCTTTTCTAATTCCTGTTTTAGAAAAGGACATTAGAAATTTTATTAAAGAAATACCAAAATCTCCTGGTGTTTATAAATTTTTAGATAAGTCCAATAGTCCAATTTATATCGGTAAAGCTAAGCATTTAAATCTTAGGGTTGCATCATATTTCAGACAATCTTCAGCTTCAGAAAAGATAAAAAAACTTCGTCAACAAGCCAAATACTTAGAGTTTGTTTTAACAAATACTGAACTTGAATCGCTTCTACATGAGCAATTTTTAATAAAAGAATTTAAACCTAAATATAATGTTCAATTTAAGGATGATAAAGGTTATCCATGGATTAAAATTGAATCCAAAAAGAATTTCCCTGCTGCCAAATCCTTTTTAGGGAAAAAATTGGAGAATGGAAAGTTTTTTGGCCCCTTTCCAAATTCCTATGCAGTGAGAGATGCTTTAAAGCTTATTCAAAAAACCTTTAAATTGCGAAATTGTTCGGATGCATATTTTAAGAACAGATCTAGACCCTGTCTCCAGTATGAAATTGGAAGATGTTCTGCTCCATGTATTGGGCTGATAGACAAAGATGAATATCTATTGGAAGTTAAAAGAGCAGAATTATTGCTAGAAGGAAAATCTGAAGACCTTATTAATCATTTCTATACTTCAATGGATGAATTTTCTCAAACTAAAGACTACGAAAAAGCTGCAATATATAGAGATAGAATTTCTGCGTTAAGAGATATACAAAGATCTCAAAGTATAGCTGGCTTCAACACATGCAGAGATGCCATTTATGTATCTTCCAGTTTAAATACGGTAAAAGTTGGAGTAACTTCAGTTAATCAAGGTTGGGTTACTGGGCATAAGAACTATTTGAAAATAGAAGGTTTCGATGAGAAAGATATACTAGAAAATTTTATTACTCAAAAATATTTAAATGATAAAGATTGTCCAGATTTCCTGGTTACCAATCAAAAATTAGAAAATAAGAGCCTTCTAGAAAAGGCATTATCTGAAAAGTTCTTGCGCAAAATTTCGATAATCACAAAACCTGGAAAAAAAGATAAAGGGCTCTTAGATGCATGTAGAGCAAATACTGAATATGTTCTAAGAAAGAATAAGTTTGACAAAGGCATTGAGATTAAATTGAAAGAATTAAGTGAAGGACTTCAACTACAAAATGAGCTGAACCTGATCGAATCTTATGATATCAGTCACCACGCAGGTAAAAATGCTGTAGCTGGTTGTGTTGTTTACACCAGTCAAGGAAAGACTAGTAAACTCTACAGATCTTATAATATCAGCAAGTGTAATTGGGGTAATGATATTGGATCTATGGCGGAATTAATAGAGAGGAGGTTTTCTGGAGATCAAGCAAAAGAGCTGCCCGACCTGATTATTATTGATGGAGGAAGAACGCACTTAAAAAAAGCTATTCAGGCTCTTGAAAACTGTAATATTCATGAAGCCAGTGTAATTTCAATTTCAAAGGGGATTAGAAGAAAATCTAACTTTGACACTATCCATCTTTCTAATGGTAAAAGCATAACCGTTGATAAGACGTCAATTTTTCATCATTTTGTACAAGAAATTAGAGACGAAACACATCGATTTGCCATTACAATACAGAAGAAAAAAATGAGAAAGACTTCAATAAAGTCTTCTCTTGATGATTTATTTGGAATAGGTGTTGTCAGAAAAAAAATGCTGTTACGATACTTTGGATCTCTTAATCAAATAAAAAGAGCAAGCATAGATGATTTATCTGAGGTATCAGGAATAGGAAAAATTACTGCCGAATCAATTTATACACAATTACACTCTTAAATAATGAATTTATCAAATTTTCTAACTCTTTCTAGGATATTGCTGATTATTCCAGTGTTATTTTTTGCTACAGGCGAAGAGAGCATCTTTAATTGGTTTGCACTAATTATATTTGTGATAGCAGGATTAACAGATCAACTTGATGGTTATATTGCTAGAAAGACAAAAACCACCACAAAGTTAGGTGCATTATTAGACTTAATAGCAGATAAATTATTAATATGTATCGTATTGATTTGGCTATTGCATGCTTCATCATCTTTAACATTCTTTATCCCTGCAGTCATAATTATCTCTAGAGAATTAGTTATCTCTGCTTTGAGACAATTTTTCGCTGAACAGAATAGTGCTAATCCCATAAAAGTAAGTTTTTTGGCGAAGAGCAAGACCACATTACAAATTATAGCTATCTCTTTCTGGTTGGTATTACCAAATTTTGGTAATAACTTTGAATTGATTACTTTAGGCCTATTATGGCTGGCAGCCTATATATCTCTATATAGTCTCTATGATTATTTTAAGTCTTATCTAAAATCGGCTGAATAATAAGATTTAAAACGCAATTGAGTCTCTCTATATAAAAGTCTTATCTTGTTTTAAGTGTATTTAGCCTATAATAGTCTTTTGCCTTCGTTAAACACACTAGCAGAATATGAATTCAAATATACAAGACTCTAATAAAGATATCACCATATTAGACATACTTAATATCTTTCTATCCCACAAGATACTTATCATAACGTTGGGCATAGTGGGGCTTATATTAGGTATTCTGATATCTTATGTTATCAAGCCAATTTATACTTCCGAAGTGTTGATGGTCTCCCAACTAGAAGACCAGTCTAGTCAGGCTTCTGGATTAGCAGGACTCGCTGGTTTAACTGGAATTTCTTTTGGCTCTAATACAGCTAATAAAGAAGCTGTAAAAGCTATGGCCATTCTTGAGTCCAGAACTTTTAGAATGCATGTTATAGAAAGTGAGGATTTAAAGCAGTTCTTATTTCCTGAACTTTGGGATAGCGAAAATAACAAGTGGCGTGAGATGGAGCCTTCTGATCTTTCAGCAGCTTCTGCTCTTAATAAAATGATTAAGATAAAGACCTCAGATAAAGGATTGATTCAATTTTCGATCTCTTCTTACTCTTCAGAATTATCTTATTTGTTATCAAACCAAATAATTTACTTAATAAATAATTATTTAAGATCTCAGGTCATCGAGGAAGCAGAAGAAAGTATTAAGCTCCTAAAAGATGAGTTGCAAACTACTAAATTAGCTGCCCTTGAACAAACGATATATAGCCAGATTGAAGGACATACTAAGTCCAAAACTTTGGCAAATGTTAGGCAAGAATATGCTTTTAAAGTTATTGACAGGGCCATAGAGTCAGATGTTCCCTCTTGGCCAGTAAAAATTCAAATACAGCTGATGGGTTTTGTGTCTGGTCTAATTTTAGGCTTAATTCTCTCTTTATTTTTTGGATTTTTTAGGAACAGAGCTTAAATCATCTATATAAGTGATTCATGTCTAAAAAAAAAATTGTACCTCTCATACTTTCTGGTGGATCAGGTTCAAGGCTATGGCCTTTGTCCAGAGAATCTTTACCCAAACAATTTTTACCTTTATTCGAAGAAAAAACCCTTTTTCATAAAACCCTTAGTAGATTAAAGAAATTTGATAAATTATCTTTAGAGGATGCGATTGTAATATCAAACATCAATTACAGAGAATTGGTCTACAGTGAGTTGGAAAAAATCGATGCTACCAATGTAAAAACTATCTATGAACCATTATCCAAAAATACAGCTGCAGCAATCACCGCTGCATGCCTTCAAGTAAAAGATTTACATCTTGAAGAAGCATATGTTTTAGCTATGCCTTCAGATCATTTAATTGAAGATGAACTAAGTTTTCAGGAATCCGTATACGAAGGCATCAATCTTGTCGACAATGAAACAATTATTTTTTTTGGAATAGAACCTATAAAGCCGCATACCGGCTATGGATATATAAAATATTCAAATCAAGGCAAGTATCTGGAAGTAGAAAAATTTACTGAAAAACCAAATATTGATGAGGCTAAGCAGTTCCTAAAAGATAAAAATTACTTATGGAATGCTGGAATTTTTCTAGTTAATGTTGACCACTTTATTTCATTGGTAGAAAGTTTAGATGCAGAATTCCTTGAAAACTGCAAACTTTCTTTGGAAAAATCTCACAAGGTAAAAGAGGAAACTTATCTAGAACAACAGAGTTTTTCTAGATTAGAGTCAATTTCAGTAGACTATATGATTATGGAAAGGATTGATTCTCTAAAATTTTCATCTAAAGTTATTGGCATCCAGTCTGGTTGGGATGATATGGGTTCCTGGGATTCAGTATTTGATAGATTGCCAAAAGATGAACATGATAATCATAGTAATGAACGAGTTTTAAATTTCAATAGCACAAACAATCTTATCATTTCAGACAATAAACAGATTGTTGCATCTGGAGTGAAAGATTTATTAATTGTAGATACACCAGATGCTTTGCTCATCTCGGCAAAACAACAATCTGAATACATGAAAGAAATTTTAGAAGAATTGTCTTTAGAAGATGAGAAGTTGATTACTGATCCCGCTAAGGTTCTAAGGCCTTGGGGTTCTTTTGAAATAATATCTGAAGGGGAAAATTATAAGATTAAAAGACTCATTGTTAATCCAGGTCATAAATTATCAAAACAAAAACATAAATTCAGATCAGAAACGTGGACCTTAATATCTGGAGAAGGATTAGTGACTCTTGATGAAGAAGAACTGATCTTTCACGAGGGCCAATCTGTTGTTATTCCTGCTGGTTGTATTCACAGACTTGAGAATAATAAAAAAAATCTATTGGAGTTAATTGAAGTTCAAACAGGAACTTATTTCGGAGAAGATGATATAACAAGATACGATGATGTATATGGAAGAAGTTAATTCTCTAAAGGTTACAGACCACAAAATTGGCATTATCGGATTAGGCTATGTCGGCCTTCCGTTGGCAATAGAATTTGCTAAAAAATTTCCTACAATTGGTTTTGATATAAATCCTGAAAGGGTAGATCAACTTAAAGAGGCATTTGATTCTACTAATGAGGTGAGCACTCAGGATTTAATGAAGTCGAGTCTGGTTTTTTCTTGCAACAGTGAAGATATTAGTGAATGTAATGTATTCATAATAACCGTTCCTACCCCTGTTGACGATAGAAAAGTCCCTGATTTATTACCTATAAAATCTGCAACTGAAATAATTGCATCTCTATTAAAAGAAAAAGATATAGTTATTTATGAGTCGACCGTTTTCCCTGGGTTGACTGAAGAAGTATGTGTACCAATCTTAGAAGGTATATCTGGTTTAAAGTATAACCAGCATTTCTTTTGTGGGTATAGCCCTGAAAGAATTAATCCCGGTGATAAAGATCATAGAATTACAGAAATTGTGAAAGTAACTTCTGGATCTACTCCACGTACAGCTAAAATTGTAGATGAATTATATTCAAGTATCATAACTGCCGGAACATTTATGGCTAAGGATATTAAAACCGCTGAAGCCGCTAAAGTCATTGAAAATACTCAAAGGGATATAAATATCGCATTGGTAAATGAATTATCAATAATTTTCGATACTTTGGGTCTTGATACGAAAGACGTATTAGATGCAGCTGCAACAAAATGGAATTTTCTTCCTTTTAAGCCTGGATTAGTCGGTGGACACTGTATAGGGGTTGATCCTTACTATTTAACTTATAAAGCTTTAGAAGAAGGATATAAGCCTGAAATGATTCTATCTGGAAGAAAATTAAATGACGAAATGCCAAATTTTGTTGCCAATAAAGTTATAGAATTAATGCACGGTAAAAAAATAGATCTTCAAAAGGCTAAAGTTTTAATCTTGGGCTTCAGTTTCAAAGAGAATTGTCCAGATTATAGAAATACTAAAATTATAGATCTAGCGTCTAAATTGAAAGAAAAAGTTGATAGAGTTGATATTTTTGACCCATGGGTTGATTCAGAAAAGGTCAAAAAAGAACATAATATTCAATTAATAAAGAAAATAGACTACAGTTCTTATGACGCGGCAATTCTCGCCGTAGCACATGACGCTTTTTTAGAATATAAAAATAAAGGTTTAAAGGAATTCACCACAGAAAATTCAGTTATCTATGATATCAAGAATTTTTTAAATCCAAATTTTGTCACAGATAGGCTATAAGGATGTCGCAAGATAAATTAATTGGACTAAAAGATAATAAACATAGCTGGCTTGTTACAGGGGCGGCAGGTTTTATAGGTTCAAATTTAGTTGAAGCGTTGTTGGATCTTAATCAAAAAGTTATAGGCTTAGACAATTTTTCTACAGGATTTCAAGAAAATATTGATAATGTTTTGCTTAATCGTTCAAGTGATAATTTCAAATTTATTAAAGGTGACATTACCTCTATAGAGGTTTGTAAGAAAGCTGTTAAGGGGGTTGATTTTGTTTTGCATCAAGCAGCTCTAGGCTCAATACCCAGATCAATAAATGACCCTTTAGCAAGTAATCAATCCAATGTAACTGGTTTTCTTAATATGTTAACTGCCTCTAAAGATGAAGGTGTTAAAAGATTCGTTTACGCAGGTTCTAGCTCTACATACGGTGATCATAAAGAGTTACCTAAAATAGAAGATAGAATTGGAACTCCTCTTAGCCCTTATTCTATTACTAAATATGTCAATGAACTTTATGCTGAAACATATAGTAGGCATTACAACTTTAAAACTATTGGATTGAGATATTTTAATGTGTTCGGCAGAAGGCAAAGAAAAGAAGGAGCTTATGCTGCCGTCATACCTACTTGGATTACGGCTATTTTAAGAAATGAAGAAGTACTAATTTATGGAGACGGAAAAACTTCACGTGATTTTTGCTATATCGATAATGTCATCCAGGCAAATCTTCTTGCGGCTTTAACGACAGAACAAAGTACACTAAATCAAATATATAACGTAGCTCTAAATGATCAAACCTCTCTCCTGGACCTATATCGTTTAATCGCTGATGCTATAATTGAAATTAATCCTTTGATTGAAATTCCTGATCCTGTATTTAAAGATTTTAGGTCAGGCGATGTTAGGCATTCAAGAGCTGATATAACCAAAGCAATAGAATTATTACAATATTGCCCCAAACATAAAGTTAAGGAAGGTATTAAAGAGACCGTAAGTTGGTATATGAAAAATTTAAATGAATAAAGTACTAGTAACAGGAGCTGACGGATTTATTGGTTCCCACTTAACAGAAGCACTTCATAGAGAGGGTTTTCAGGTCAGAGCCTTATCCCAATATAATTCATTTAATAATTGGGGATGGCTAGAAGACGTTTATTGCAAAGACGATATAGAGATATTTTCTGGTGACATAAGAGATCCTTACTATTGCGAAGAATTAGTTTCTGGAATAGATATAGTTTTTCACCTTGCTGCCTTAATTGCCATTCCTTATTCTTATGTATCACCTCAGAATTATGTTGAAACCAATATACAAGGGACATTAAATATTTGTCAGGCTTCAATAAAAAATAAGGTTAGTCGAGTTTTGCACACTTCTACGAGTGAAGTTTATGGCACAGCTCAATATGTTCCTATCGATGAAGATCATCCTCTGCAACCTCAGTCTCCGTATAGCGCCAGTAAGATTGGAGCAGATGCAATAGCTATGAGCTTCTTTAATTCTTTTGATTTGCCTTTAACTATAGTAAGACCTTTTAATACATACGGGCCTAGGCAGTCAGCTAGAGCAGTTTTGCCAACTATAATAACTCAAATTGCAAATGGTGCTAAAGAGATCAGACTAGGTGACACTTCACCGACAAGAGATTTTAATTATGTAGAAGATACTTGCTCAGGTTTTATAAAGTTATCCGCTTCTGATAAGTCAATTGGAGAGACGGTTAATTTAGGATCAAATTATGAGATTAGTATTTCAGACGCTCTAGACATGATAAAGAATCTAATGAAAAGTGATGTTAATTTTATTGTAGATAGAGAAAGAATAAGACCAAAAAATTCAGAAGTTTTTAGGTTGTGGTGTGATAATTCAAAAATACAAAGGTTGACGGACTTCAGTCCTGAGACTTCTATTGAAGAAGGCTTAAAGAAAACTATTGATTGGATCTTAATTCCAGAAAACTTATCGCAATATAAATCTGAAATTTATAATGTTTGAGGACCTTGTAAAATTCATTAAAGACTTATATCAAACTAATTCTTTTATACCCCTTCATGAGCCAAAGTTTATAGGGAAAGAAAAAGAGTATTTACTTGATGTTATAGATTCCACTTATGTTTCTAGTGTAGGAGAATCAATCAAAATCTTCGAAGAAGGTATAAGTAATTTTACTTCCATAAAATACGCAGCAGCTATTGTAAATTGTACATCCGCAATACACCTTTCATTGCTTTTGGCTGGAGTCGAAGAAGAGGATGAGGTTGTAACTCAGTCATTTAATTTTATTGCTGGCGCTAATGCAATTTCTTATTGCAAAGCACATCCTGTCTTTGTTGATATTGATAAAGACTCTCTCACATTGTCACCGACCAAATTAAAGGATTTTTTAGAGGCTAATTATGAGATTAGAGACGATGGTAAATGCTGGAATCGATTAACTAATAGGAGGTTAACGGCATGCATGCCTATGAATACGTATGGATTTCCTGCTGATGCTCAGGGACTAAAAAAAATTTGTGATGATTACAGAATAAAGTTAATAGAAGACTCAGCTGAGTCTCTAGGAAGTTTCCACGATAACAAGCACACTGGTACAGAATCTTATATTTCTACCTTAAGCTTTAATGGAAATAAGATAATAACTACAGGGGGTGGAGGAATGATCCTTACAAATAATCATAGTATTTATAATAAGGCCAAGCATTTATCTACTACTGCTAAATTACCTCACAAATGGGAATTCAATCATGATCAAATAGGATTTAATTTCAGGATGCCCAATCTCAATGCTGCACTAGGACTAGCGCAACTAGAAATGCTAGAACATTTTATAGCTAGCAAAAGAGAAATTGCTTTTAAGTATCAAGAATGGGGTAGGGATAAGGATCTAGTCTTTATAAAAGAGAAAGAAGGTTCTAAGTCAAATTATTGGTTAAATTGTCTTATGACAGAAAATCGTCAAGAAAGAGACAGTTTATTAGAATATACCAATTCAAATAATGTCATGTCTCGGCCTTCCTGGACCCCTTTACATTTACTAGAAATGTATAGCAAAAATTTTAAATCTGATTTAAAAGATACTATGTGGGTTCATGAAAGATTAATTAACCTCCCTAGTACACCCATATTGAATTCTTAATGAAAGTTCTTTTAACTGGTTCAGAGGGTTTTATCGGACAGACATGTCTAGATAGTTTATCTGAGGACTATAAAATTATACGTACCAGTAGAAATTTTACTCAAGAAAATGAAGTCTCTATTAAGATTGATCTAGCTTTTGACGACCTGAGTAAACTTCCAGATGATATTGATGCTATTGTCCACCTTGCTTCACAGCAGCCTGCAGGGGATGAAGTTTCCTGGAGTCACCTTTATAGCGGAAATGTCATATCCACATTAAGGCTATGGGACTATGCCAAAGAAAAAAGCATCAAAAAGTTTATCTACATATCAACAACTTCTCTATTTACTGAAAGTTCCCCTACTAATAAATTAAGCCATGATTCTCTAGCTTTTCCTCTAACTGAATACGGTTTATCTAAATGTATAAGTGAAACTCTATTAAGGCTAAGATCTAAGGATAATGATATCCAGACGACAATACTCAGATTTCCTTCGGTTTTTGGGGCTGGCCAAAAAGGTGGCTTAGTTAAAACCTTCTATGATCTGGCTTTAGAAAACAAAACGATTGATGTTTTTAATCAAGGCAAAATTTACAGAAATTTACTCTATATAACGGAAGCTGTTGCGGCTATAAAGCTAAGCTTAGAGAACGAAAAATTAAAAAATTTCGAGATTTTTATGATAGGAAGTAGTGATTCGATGCAGTCAAAAGAAATTGCAAAAAAAATTGTAAAGTTAACTCAATCGAAATCAAAAATAAATCTGGTTAGTAAGCTTTCGCCAGTTGATATGGATATATTCTTAGATTTAGAAAGATCCAAAAAAAAATTAAACTTTAAACCTTCTTCTATAGAGCATGGACTAAAATGTTTTTTAGATAGTATGAATAATGAAATATAAAACATCTTTACCTCACTTTCCCAAGGAGGATATCTCAGAGATTCTCTCTAAGATATCAGACATCTTAGAAGGTAAAGGCCTTCTAAGTATGGGCGATTATGTAAATAAATTTGAGTCTTCTTTTGCATCTTACTTGGGAGCACGAGGAGCTGTAGCTACGAATTCTTGTTCTAGCGCATTAGAAATTTGCCTCAATGCTCTTGGTGTTGGCTCAGGAGATGAAGTGATAGTCCCTACTCAAACTTTTATTGCAACAGGCTCTTCTGTTGTAAGAACAGGTGCTACACCAATATTCTGTGAAATAAATAGAAATTTTTTGATAGATTTTGATGATTTAAAGAAAAAAATTACTAAATCTACTAAAGCTGTTGTAATTGTTCACTTTGCAGGTCTAATCCATGAAGACATTATTGACATAAGAAAATTTTTAACTAAAAAAGGTATTTTCTTAATAGAAGATGCTGCTCATGCAGCTGGATCTTCATTAAATGGGGTAAAAGCTGGGAACTTTGGCGATCTGTCATGCTTTTCTTTTTTTTCAACTAAAAATATGACAACTGGAGAAGGCGGTATGATTATTTCTAATAATACCGAGCTATTAAAACTATGTTCAAGTATTCGCAATAGAGGTTTGGATCTTGATTCACCTGTCGAGCAATTTGTTAATATTGGAAGTAATAATCGAATGACAGAAATACAAGCTTTATTGGGAATTTTTCAACTCAATAGACTTGAAGAATTTAATTTACGCAGAAATAGGGTTGCTGAAATCTACAATAAAGAGCTTGCTGCATTTTTCGATTCAAATGTTTTGTCAAGACATAAAAAATCTGCAGATAATATATCTTCTTACTGGAAGTACTGGATTTCTCTTGAAGAGCCCTTTTTCCAACCAAGTGATCGAATGCAGATAAAAGAAGAGATGAATGCTTTATCTATTCCTATTGATTGGGCCTATAGTCCTCTATTGCACTTACAACCAGTATTTAAAAAAATGTATAAAATAGACGAAGGCTACTTACCTGTTTCTGAAGGCATCTCAAGAAGACACATTTGTTTACCTGTTCATGCTTTAATTGAAGAAGAGGATGCACTGTTTATAATAAAAAGTTTCATTGAAATAGTCTCAAGCTTATTACGAGCAAATAACGAAAATCAGTAATGAAATTAAGTATTCATCAAAGTCAGTACATCCCATGGCCGGCTTATTTTAAGAAAATAGCTCTTTCAGATAAATTCGTTATTCTGGATGATGTTCAATTTCAAAAGAACGGAGTTCAAAATAGAAACAAACTTAGAAATAAAAATGGAGACTATTGGTTAACTATACCTGTTAAAGGTTCTCTAGAGGAATCCATCAAAGACAAAGATATTGCGGACAATAAATGGAGACGGAAGCATTTTCAGTCTATTTCTCAATCTTATTCTAGATCACCTTTCTGGAATTCCTTGAAAGATGAGATTGAAGACTTATATTCTCTAGAGACTACTAAACTTAATGAAATAAATATTGTTTTTCTAAAATTTATAATTGAGAAGTTAGAAATTGATACTGAAATAATCATTTCTTCTAATGAAGATTTTAGTGGTAAGAAATCAGATTTAGTCCTCAATATTTGCAGCAAACTAAATGCTACTACTTATTTAAGCGGCACAGGGTCAAAGGATTATCTTGATATTAAAAGTTTTGAAGATAGAGGGATTGTTATAGAGTTTATAGAGTCGTTGCCAGCTATTTATCCCCAAATACATGGAGAATTTATACCTGGCCTCTCTATTCTTGATATGATGATGAACACTTCTTTTGAAGATATAAAAAACTATTTTTTCGAAGAGAATTAAGTAAATGGCAAAGAAAATAAAGAAAATACTTGCTGTTACAGGAATAAGGTCTGAATATGATATTTTGTACCCTGTAATAGATGCACTAAGAAAAAATGATTCTTTTCAGGTTCAACTTGCAGTTTGCGGTGCACATTTATCAGACTGGCATGGTGATACATTAAAAGACATTGAGTCTGACGAATTCGAGATAGTTGATAAAATTGATTATCTTCTTATGACTAATAGAAGAACACAGCGACCTAAGGGAATAGGAATTCTAGTTTCCTCTCTGACGCAGACTGTAGAGCGCATAAAGCCAGATTTTATTCTTTTCGTTGGTGATAGAGAAGAGAGTATCGCATGCTCTATCGTAGCTAATTATATGAATGTATTGGCGGTACACATAGGTGGAGGAGATTCGGTTTATGGTAATGCAGACGATCCAATTAGGTTTGCTTGCAGTGAACTTGCGCATGTTCATTTTGCCACTTCGCAAAAGTATGCAGATAACCTTATAAGCTTAGGAGAGGAGCCTAGAAGAGTTTTTTTTAGTGGAAATCCTGCACTAAAAAATATAAAGGACGTACCATCCATCACAAAGAAGGAAGTTTCTAACGAACTTGATTTTAGTCTTGATAAATATGCTGTGATTATTAAACACCCCCTATCTTCAACTAAGCAAGATGCTTATCTTCAGATGAAAACTACACTTGAAGCAATAAATGAATTTATAGAAGAAAAAAATATCAAGGCTGTAGGTATTTTTCCAAATACTGATCCTGGCTCCTATGACATTCTAAAAGCAATTGAAGAAGAGGAAAATAACTCAATGAGATTCTTTAGAAATCTTCCTAGGAATGTATTTGTCAATTTAATTAGACATGCTTCAGTATTAATAGGAAATTCCAGTATGGGAATTTTAGAAGCGCCTTACTATAAATTACCAGTGATAAATGTAGGGGACCGACAGCTTGGGAGGCTTAATGCAGGAAATGTAAAGTTTGTAAATTATGACAAGAAGATAATAAAATCTGCTATGGAAGAGGCCATATTTGATTTAACTTATAAAGCAAAGATACAGTCTCTCAAAAACCCATATGGAGATGCTGATGCACACAGGAAAATAGTTGAATTTCTTGACAATCTAGATCTAGAAGACAAAAGCTGGTACATAAAACAAAAGGTGTTTTAGAAATGAAAAAAGTCATTATTATTTCTCCACATCCAGATGATGAAACGATAGGTTGTGGAGGAACTCTGCTAAAACATATCTCAAATGGAGACCAGGTCTCATGGATAATTGTTACAGATATGAAAGAGATTTCTAATGTAAATAAAAAAACATTAGATAAAAGAAATGAAGAAATTATAGAAGTTTCAAATAGGTATGGCTTCCACAAAACATTTCAGCTTGGCTTCCCAGCAACTTTACTAGATACTTTACCTAAAAGAGATTTGATTTCATCGTTAGCAAATGTAATCAATGAAATTAAACCTGAAATTTTATACCTACCTAATGAAAATGATATTCATACAGACCATGAACAAGTCTTTATTGCATCTTCTGCATTTACTAAATCTTTCCGCTTTCCTTACATTAAGGATATTTATGTTTACCACACCTTATCTGAGACGGAGTTCAATCTAAATCCCAGCAAAAATAGTTTTAAGCCAAATTACTTTGTAGATATTTCTGACTACTTAGATGAGAAGCTAGCCATCATGAAGATCTATGAATCTGAATTAGGCAATCATCCATTTCCTAGATCTATAGAAGCAATTAAGTCTCATGCAACCCTTATGGGCAGTATAGCTAATACTAATTATGCTGAAGGTTTTGTCATTATTAAGCAAGTAAGATGAGCATAGTTGTTATCGCAGAAGCAGGTGTGAATCATAACGGTGACTTGCAAAAAGCTTTTCAACTTGTCGATGCCGCATCGGAAGCTGGAGCCGATATTGTAAAATTCCAAACTTTTACTGCTGAAAATCTCTCAACCGCACAAGCAGAAAAGGCTAATTACCAAAAAAAAACAACTGATTCATCAGAATCTCAATTTTCAATGCTTAAGAAACTTGAGCTTGATAAAGATTCTTATTTTAAATTGCAGGATTATTGTAGTCAGAAAGAAATAAAATTCTTATCTACTGCCTTCGATTTTGATAGTCTGAAATTCTTATTAGATGATCTCAGTTTAAATTTACTCAAGATTTCTTCGGGAGATCTTACAAACGCCCCTTTGGTTTTATCTCATGCTGTCTCAGGGAAGGACATTATTCTTTCAACAGGAATGTGTAATTTAAATGAAATAAAAACAGCCTTATCGGTAATATCATATGGTTATTTAAACCAAAATATAGATTTAAAGCCTTCCATTGAAGACTTTAAAAAAGCTTATAATTCTTCTGAAGGAAAAGACTGGTTGGAAGAAAAGGTAACTTTATTACATTGCACAACTGAATATCCTGCACCTCTAAAAGATATCAACCTTGATGCAATCAATACTTTAAAAGACTATTTTAAATTAAACACAGGATATTCGGATCATAGCGAAGGACTGCTTGTTCCTATTGCAGCTGCTGCTATTGGAGCAAAAGTCATCGAAAAACATTTAACATTGAACAAAAATGATATCGGTCCAGATCATAAAGCCTCTATAGAGCCAGATGAGCTAAAAAGAATGATTTCAAGTATACGTGATATAGAAGTAATAAAAGGGGATGGAATAAAAAAACCTAGAGAGTCCGAAATGGACAACATAAGGATTGCCAGGAAAAGCATCGTTGCTAGAAAGACAATTAAAGCAGGAGAAATATTTACTGAAGAGAATATAACCTTAAAAAGACCTTCGGAAGGACTTGACCCGATAAAGTATTGGGAGATCTTAGGTAAAGAATCAGTCAGAGATTATGAGATAGACGAGGTTATTAAATGAAAATTGGTTATTTTGCAGACGGTCCTTGGTCCCACAAAGCCTTGGAGAGAATAGTTTCCGATGAAAGATTAGAAGTAGCTTTTATTGTCCCAAGATATGACTCTCAAGACCCGATTCTAAAGGATTGGGCTGATAAGTTAGGAGTAAGTTTTATTCTTTTGGAAGATGTTAATTCTAAAGACTCTTTAAACATATTAAAAAATTTTCATGCTGAAGTATTCGTTTCCATGTCTTTCAATCAGATCTTAAAGAAAGAGATTCTTAGCATCCCAGAAAAAGGATTCATTAATTGTCATGCTGGAGCTTTACCTTTCTATAGAGGAAGAAATATCCTTAATTGGGCTTTAATAAATGATGAAAAGGAATTTGGGGTAACAGTGCATTATATTGACGAAGGCATTGATACAGGAGATATAATTTTACAAAATAAGGCCCCGATTACTGATGATGATTGTTATAAAACCTTATTAGAAAAAGCCATAGATCTATGTGACAAGACTCTTTACCAAGCTCTTCTAAATATCTTGAATGGTAAGAATCAGAGAATTGAGCAAAAAGAAATACACCCAGTCGGTAGTTATTTTGGAAGAAGAAGAGATGGCGATGAATGGATTAATTGGGAATGGACAACAAGAAGAATATTTAATTTTATTAGAGCAATAAACGATCCAGGACCTTGTGCTCAAACTATGTTCAAAGATAACATCATCAAGATAAGAAGTTCTAAAGAAATTCCTAATTCTCCAGATTATATTTGTACTCCAGGAGAGATAGTAGGTAGATCAAGCGATTCTCTCGTAATAAAGACTGGGGATAGCACTCTTTTGATTAATTCTTATGACAATTTAGATAAAAAGAACGATGAAATACTTCATTCTCTGAGAATAGGTAATCGTTTATTTAAACCATAGTGTAAGTATTGTTTATAATCTAAGTAGGAGAAAATAATTGACTAAAATTAATTGGATGGCATCTGCTCTGCTTAAAGATGAACCTATGGAGAATGCCGTCAAAAATCTTAATATCGAATCTACAAGAATTGTTCTAGTTATCAATGATAGTCATAAACTCCTAGGGACAATTACGGATGGTGATATTCGTAGAGCAATACTTGAAAACAAGCCTATGGATACGCCTTTACATAATTTTATGAACCCTCATCCCACTACAGCCTCTGAAAAACAAGATATGACCACCATATTGAAACTGATGCAACAAAATGATCTTTTACAAATTCCTATTATTGATTCGCATTCTAAGGTTGTCGGCCTTGAAACTCTTCATCATTTAATTGAAAAAGAAACTAAAAATAATCCTGTATTTTTGATGGCAGGAGGTTTTGGTAAACGTTTAGCTCCACTTACAAATGAAATGCCCAAACCTCTTCTTAGGGTAGGCTCTAAACCTATTTTAGAGATCATAATGGATAAATTCATAGATGAGGGGTTTGGCACTTTTTATATCTCTACTCATTTCCTCGCAGAAAAGATAGTTGATCATTTTGGAGATGGAAGCCAAAAAGGTGTCTCGATAGAGTACATTCATGAAAAAACTCCAATGGGAACTGCTGGGGCGTTAGGGTTGTTGCCACATGAAAAAATTAACACACCAATAATTATGATGAATGGTGACCTGCTTTCCAAAGTAAATTTTACAGACCTCCTAAGTTACCATAACGATACACCTGGAGAAATTACCATGTGTATCTCCGAATATGAACTACAAGTACCATATGGTGTTATTAATATTGATAAAGAAAAACTAATAGGAATTGATGAGAAGCCTTCTCAGAAATTCTTTATTAATGCAGGCATCTATGTAGTTGAGCCATCTGTCATATATAGAATTAAGGATAATGAATATCTCGATATGCCGACTCTACTAGACCAGATGATAGAAAATAAAGTTGAAATAAATGTTTTTCCTATTCATGAATACTGGCTAGATGTAGGAAGAATAGATGATTTTAACAAAGCAAAAGACGAAATTACTAAAGATGACCAATAATGAAAAATACTTGGTCGTAGGAGCAGGAAGCATATCAAAAAGACATATAGCGAATATCAAGATTTTAAACAAAAATAGCACTGTATTGAATTTATCATCTTCAGGTCGAGATATAGATCCTGACTCCAATAAAGCAGATTACTTCTTGAGACACTTTGATGAGATTCAACAACATAAACTAAATGCAGTGGTCATTGCCTCTCCAGCCACTTTTCATCTAAAACATGCTCTATTTTTTTCTGAACTCAACATACCTCTTTTAATTGAAAAACCTTTGTCTGACAGGATGACAAGATATGAAGAAGCAAGTCATATCCTTACAGATATAAATAAGAAAATACGTATTGCATATAATCTAAGATTCCTTAACTCTATGACCTTTTTTAAGGATTTTTTAGATAAAAATCTATTGGGAAAAATATATTCAATTCAATCAGAGGTAGGGCAAAATCTAATTAACTGGAGGCCAAATAAAAAATATCAAGACACTGTATCTTCTAGAAAAAAACTTGGTGGAGGTGTACTTCTAGAATTAAGCCATGAGCTAGATTACCTGACCTGGATTTTTGGTGATATTGAAAGTGTTTACTGTAAGCTTACAAACACCAAGCATTTTGATATTGATGTTGAAGATAATGTTGATTCAATCATTCAAACAAAAAATGGCCAAAGTATTAATTTACATATGGATTTTTTACAAAATAAAACCACAAGGAAATGTATGGTTATAGGTGAAAAAGGCACCTTATATTTTAATATTTTAGAAAATAGAATCATGCTTTATTCTGAAAATGGAGAATTTAACATTATTCATGAAGAGAATGCCTCTGATCCCAATCAATCCTATATTGATATGCTTCAAGCCTTCTTAAACCTTGACACAAAAAAAATAGACACCCTTGCAAGCCTAAATGAGGCAAGAAAGGTCTTAGAAGTTATAGAGGCTATGAGAGTTTCGTCTAAACACAATACCGTGATCAGGATAAATTAAAAGGTGAAAACTTTTGCTTTTATATTTGCTAGAGGAGGCTCTAAAGGGCTTCCAAAAAAAAATATTCTTGACTTGGGAGGGCTGCCTCTAATCGCACACTCCATTCTTTCTGCCAAGAAGAATATCATGATTGATGATATATTTGTTTCGACAGACTCAAATGAAATTGCAGAAGTTTCTTCATCATATGATGCTAAAGTTATAAAAAGACCCAAAGAACTCGCACAAGATGAATCTTCAGAATGGCTAGCGTGGATACATGCAATAAATTTTGTACACGAACAAGGCCTTGAATTTAATAAGTTTATAAGCTTGCCAGCAACCGCACCCTTGAGAGCAGATGAAGATATAAGTACTTGTCTCTTGGCCCTGAAAGGTGATGTTGATGTTGTTATCACAGTAACCCCGGCCAATCGTAATCCTAGTTTTAATATGGTTAAAAGAGATACTAAAGGTATCAGTGAACTAGTTATAAAATCAGATTTCGTCAGACGACAAGATGCTCCTTTGGTATATGACATGACTACTGTAGCTTACGTATCAACACCACAATATATATTAAATAAAAAAAACCTTTTTGAAGGAAATACTTACTCAGTTATCATTCCCAAAGATCGAGCTGTAGATATAGACGATGAGATAGATTTTCTCTTAGCGGAGAAGCTCTTTGAAAGAAAAAATGGTTTTAAAAAATAATACTGTAATAGTCGCAGGTGCTAATGGAAGGATCGGATCTATTATTGTAAAGCGATTGCTAGATGAAGGTGCAAACGTAATAGCAGCAGATATAACTCTAGAAAATCTAAAAAGTATTGATTTGGAAAAATATAAAGATCAATTCCTAAAAATTCAAATGGATATCACTAATAAAGAGTCGATTGAAAATGGTTTTAATGTTGCATTATCCCAATTCAGTAAAATTGACTCTGCTGTTAATACCTCTTATCCGCGGGGCAGTGAGTACGGAAAACATTTTTTTGATGTTTCTTATGATGGTTTTACAGAAAACCTGTCTCTTCATGTAGGAGGATTTTTTTTATTCATGCAAATGTGCACTAAGTACGCATTATCTTCCAAACAGAAATTCTCTTTACTAAATTTCTCTTCTATATACGGCAATATTGCACCACGATTTGAAATTTATGAAGATACTGATATGACAACACCTGTTGAATATGCGGCAATGAAGTCAGCAATTCAACATTTATCTTTATATGTTAGTGCCTATACAAAGAACTCAAAATTTAGGGTTAATTGTATTAGCCCTGGAGGTATATCAGACAATCAAGATAAAAATTTTATAACTAAATATAAAGAATTATCCAGAGAAAAAGGCTTGTTGAATGTCGAGGACTTGCTCGGTACTGTTCTGTTTCTAATCTCAGATTCTTCTGAATACGTATGCGGTCAAAATATTATTGTTGACGACGGTTTTGTAATCTAAATAACTTCAATCACTTAACCATGCAATCAGAGAAGAGAGTAGTAATAATCGATAGAAAAAACGCAAATATAAATTCTCTTAGGAATGCAATTAAACACGTCAGTGACTATCATTTATCTGTTTCTAGCGACATTAAAGAAATACAAAAGGCAGATTTTTTGATTCTTGCTGGGGTGGGTGCTTTCGGTGATGGTATGCATGATCTTATTGAAAAGAATTTAGTTGATTGTCTTTTAGAGCAAGCGTTAATAAAGAAAAAGCCTTTTTTAGGTATATGTTTAGGCATGCAGATGTTGTTTTCAGAATCATATGAAAAAGGACTCAATCCCGGACTTAATTTAATTGAAGGCAAGATCAAATATCTTGATCTTAAGCCTAAATTCAGAATTCCTCATGTTGGATGGAATAACATTGAATATGATGAGGATATCAAGATATTTAAAGGCCTGGGTCCTGACAAAAACTTTTATTTTGTACATAGTCTTTATGCAGAATGTAGTGAGGATTATATAGTAGCCACAGCTGATTATGATAAGAAGATAACTGCAGCCGTTCAAAAACAAAATATTCTAGGTTTTCAATTCCACCCTGAAAAAAGTCAGGGAAATGGAATGGTTCTTTTAAGAAATTTTTTATCGGGAAGATATTACGATGCTTAAACCAAGACTTATACCATGTATTGTAACTAGGGGTGAAATGGTTGTGCAGAGCATCAATTTCAAAAAGTATTTACCAATTGGAAATGTTAAAACTGCAATAGAGTTTTTTGTGAACTGGGATGTTGACGAAATAGTAATTTTAGACATAACTGCTTCTAAGGAAAATCGATCTCCAAATATCGATTTAATTGAATGGGCTTCAACTGAGTGTTTTGTTCCTCTTACTGTTGGTGGGGGCATTAAAACCGTAAAAGATATTAGGGCTTTATTGAATTCTGGAGCTGATAAAGTTTGTATTAACTCTTCTGCTCGGAGTAACAAAAAACTTATTGAAGAAGCAAGCAACATATTTGGTACACAGTGTATTACTGTCTCTGTTGATGCTATCTATGTAGATGGAGAATATAAAGTTTATACTTATGAAGATGATGGTATTTTAGATATATCGCTCATCTCATATGTAAAACAGCTTGAAAAGCAGGGAGCTGGAGAAATTTTTTTAAATTCTGTTGATAGAGATGGTAGTAAAGAAGGATACGATATAAGACTATTGCAGTCCGTAGCCAATAACGTGACCATACCGGTAATTGCTTGTGGGGGAGTGGGAAAAAATAGCCATTTCTCGGAGGCAATAATTTCCGGAAATTGTTCAGCAGTTTCAGCAGCAAATATTTTTCAGCATACAGAACACAGCACAATTTCTGCTAAGGCGATGCTCCTAAAGGATGGAGTAGAAGTGAGACTTAATGGTTCTGTTAAATACAGTAATTTTGAATTTGATCATATGGGGAGACCTTTCTGATGAAATATTGCAAGAGATGTATTTATCCTGAGAATCATCCATTAGGACTTACGTTTGATGAAAGAGGTGTCTGCAGCGGATGTCTAGTTCATGAAGAGAAATATGAAATAGATTGGGAAAAGAAGCGCAAGGAATTTGATAAATTATTATCTCAGTACAGGAATAAGTCTAATTTTCACTACGACTGCATCATACCAGTTGTCGGATCTGGAGATGACTTTTTTGTTGTAGATACTATAAAAAATGAATTTAATATGAATCCTCTCCTGGTAACGTATAACAATCATTTTAACACTAAAGTTGGTATAAGAAATTTAGCTAGATTACTTACAGAGTTGGATTGTGACCATTTGGTTTCCACTGTAGGACCTGAAACTGTGAAAGAGATTACCAGGTTGTCGCTTAAAGAACTTGGAGATATTTATTGGCATGTCTTGGCAGGAACCCAAACTTTTCCTGTTCAGGTGGCAACTAAACTTAACATACCTCTAATTATTTGGGGTGTAAATGGATGGTTAGATCAAGTTGGCATGTTTTCACATCACGATCAGGTTGAGATGACAAAAAAAGTCAGGAAAGAGCATTCGCTTAGAAGGATAGATGCTGAATCATTGATTGGAAAAAGTAAAAATATTTCAATTAAGGATTTACAAGCCTTTACTTACCCTTCAGATGAACAACTAGAAAAAAATAGAGTTAGAGGTGTTTATCTCGGAAACTACAAGTTTTGGGACTCACAAAAGCAAATAGAACAAGTTATAGAAAAGTTTGGCTATGAAACTATGACCCAAGAACGAACATTTAATAATTATGAATCTATTTACTGTTGGAATAATGCAGGAGTACATGATTATATAAAATTCCTTAAATATGGTTACGGCAAAGTAACAGATCACGTATGTAGGGATATAAGACTAAAGAGAATTACAAGGGAACAAGGGATAAAATTAGTGCAAGAATACCAACAGAAAGAACCGGATACACTTAATAAATTTCTTGAATGGGTAGATTTATCTAAAGAAGAATTCATGGCCTCAATTAATCCTTTTAGGGATAAAAGAGCTTGGCAAGAGAATAGTAAGGGACAGTTTGTTTTAAGAGATTCAATAATCAATCACATAGATGATGAAGGTATTGAAGCTGTTAGGCTAAAAGTTGATGATCCGAGAGAGTACAAGCTTACTAAATTGCTTGAAAAGCATGATATAGATGATGATTATATTCTTTTAGGCAGAGCGTTTATTGATGAAAATAACTTCAAGGCTATAGAAGGATGAAATATTGTACTAATTGCGTAATGCCAGATACTAAACCTGGTGTTTATCTTGATGAAAGGGGTCTTTGTAATGCCTGCAGAAGCCAAGAATTAAAATCTCAAATTGATTGGCAAGATAGGTTCAAAGATTTGGAGAAATTAGTTTCTCAAATAAAAGAACAAAATCACCCTTTTTATGATTGCATAGTACCGGTAAGTGGGGGAAAGGACAGTTGGGTACAGGCCTTAACCTTATCCAAACAACTTGGATTAAAAACACTTTGCGTTACGTTGGCTAATCACCTCCCCACAACCGAAGGAATAGCAAATCTGAATAATATGATTAAAGATCTCAATGTAGATCATATGAAAATTAATTTAAAACCTAGTTTCTATAGGTCAGTTAGAAAGAAATGTACAGTGGAACAAGGTGAACCCAACTGGGCAGAGCATTGTGCAGTTTTTTCAAGTGTTGTGAATATTGCAGTTATATATGATGTCCCTCTCATTGTTTGGGGGGAAGATATTGCTTTTGAGTTTGGCGGAGGTCAAAGACAAGAAAGCACCGCAAGTGCTCTAGAAATCGATAAAAGTGACTTAAACAAAGAAGGAAAAGTCATTGAAGACTGGCTTGGTGAAGATTTATCTGAAAGAGACACTTTTTTTTATAAGTATCCAGATTATAAAATCTTAAAAGAGGCTAACATTCAAAGTATTTACCTTGGCCACTACACAAATTGGTATGGAAGAAAGAACTACGAAGAGGTAAAGGTTAGGGGCTTTACTGAAAGAAAGTTAGGACCTTTATCAGGAAATTATATTTCTTACGATAATATAGATGAAAAGCTTTGTGAAATTAATATATGGTTTAAATATCTAAAGTTTGGATTTTGGAGGTCTACCGATCAGACTTGTTATGATATCTGGAATAATAGGCTGACAAGAAAAGAAGCCATTAATGTTGTGAACGAGCTTAGTGATCAATTCCCAGAAGAATATTTCCAAGATTTTTTACGATTCCACAATCTCACCGAGCCTGAATTTTGGGAGATAGCTGAAAAGTATAGAAATAAAGATATTTGGGAGTTTTCTGGAAACAAATGGAATCTTAAATATCCTCTCAAAGATATTTAACTCCCCATTTATTCATTCCCTTGCCAGGTAAATTATGAATAATGAAATACAAGATCAGATTAATAAGTTTTTAGAATTTGAAGAAAACCTTGAAATCGATAATCTTCTTTATAAAAATTTGTCCCCTTGGCTTTTCTTGAGGACAGCAATCTTTGAAGAAATCTTCAGAGAAAAGAATCTATCTTTAGGCTCTCAAAATACCAGTGACAAAAGAGCATCTTCTAACAATCTTCGACAGTTGTATCTATTACTCAGAGAGGTTCTTTCTTTTTCTAATGTTTTTAATAAAGCAGATGTTTTATTGATAAATAATGATCCGAAAGAAAAAACAATAGACGGAATTTTAACAACAAAATTAATTTGGGGCTTTACAAAGGCATTAGAGTCTGAGTTTAAGATAAGCATTTTAAATACTCAGTCAGTTGAACTGAACTCAGGCTTAAATTCTATAAATATTTCAAGAATATTATCTTTCTTCTCTCGAATAATGCTTATATTAAAAGGTTTTTCGGGGTGGAAAGGTGTAGAAAATTACTTAGATAAAAGCATATATGAATTTTATGGAGTAAGACTCAACTGGAAAAGAATATATAGAGATAACTTTTTACGCCAATTAATTTTAGGATATATATTAAGAATATTAATAAGAGTAAAGACTCCTAAAATCATAATTTTCTCAGACAATGGATCAATGAGTTTAGTAAATAAAATTGCAAAAGATAGAAATATTCCTACAGTAGATTATCAGCATGCCGTTTTATCTGATTACTATATTATTTATAAACACAATAAGACTACCAACCCTTTATACAAGGAATATCTTTCAGAGTATTATTTCTCTTGGGGAGAATATAGACTTTCAAGCTATAAAGAAAATTATAAATGTCAGGTTGTAGGCAATACTTACTTTGAGAAGGAGAAGAATGAGCACCTACATATAGAGAAAAATCCTAGGTGTTTATTAATCGTTTCAGATGGAAAACATACTAGAAATGATTTAGTTAATTTAGCAATTAAATTATCAGAAAGATTTAAAGATTTTACTATCTATTACAAGCTGAGACCGGAAGAGTATAAGGACTGGTTGCTTAACTACCCTAAGGAATTTACAAAAATACAAAACATCAAAGTTATCGATAATGACCATAATAATCTTTATTACTATTTAACTCTTAGCGCTTATGTAATAGGAACGAATTCTACGGTTTTGCTAGAAGCTTTACCTATTTCAAAAGTAATAATATATAAAATAGGTTGGTTCTTTGAAATGAATGACTATATTGAAGATGGTTTATTCTTATCAGCTGACTCATGTGCAGAAATAATTGAATTAATTTTAAGAAAAAAAAGTCCAAATGGAAATTTAAAACCAGATTCTGTTTTTAAAGAGAATTCCCTTTACTTAACCCTTGAGAAAGTAAAACAGGTTGTCGGAGAAATGCCTTTTAATGATTAGCTACAGGAAAGAAATTGATGGCTTGAGGGCTATTGCTGTTATCCCGGTTGTTTTTTTTCATGCAGGCCTAACTAGCTTTAGTGGTGGCTATGTAGGGGTAGATGTTTTTTTTGTTATAAGTGGATATTTAATCACTTCTCTAATAGTTGCTGAAAAGGAAAGGGAAGAATTCAGCATAATTAATTTTTATGAGAGAAGGGCCAGGAGGATACTGCCGGCATTATTCTTTATGTCCTTGGTGTGTGTTCCTTTTTCTTTCTTATTAATGTCCCCTATACAACTTAAAGAATTTTCTGATAGTTTGATTTCAATTCCTCTATTTGTCTCAAATTTTGTTTTTTGGAGTGAGTCAGGATATTTTTCTACTGTTGCAGAAGAGAAGCCTTTATTGCATACCTGGAGTTTAGCAGTAGAGGAGCAATACTATCTTCTGTTTCCAATTTTTATCTTAATTTTTTGGAGATTAAGAAGAACAATTTTAATTTCTATTATTTTTATAATAAGTATATTTAGTCTTTTGCTTGCACAATTTGGTTCAAATTTAAATCCACAACCACCTTTCTATGATGAAGTCTTTAAATACAATGCAATACCTGATTTTGCCTTCTTCTTGGCTCCAACGAGAGCCTGGGAGTTATTATTTGGCTCGCTAACTGCTTTTTTTCTCATAAAGGAAAGGAATAACAAATTTTATATTAATCAGATGCTATCTTTAACTGGTATGTTAATGATCCTCTTCTCAATCATTGCTTTCGATTCATCAACACCTTTCCCTGGATTTTCTGCTTTACTTCCTGTTATTGGAACTGTTCTGATAATAATTTACGGCAAAGAAGGAACTATTATTTATAAAGTTCTTTCACTGCGTCTTTTAGTATTTTTTGGATTAATTTCTTATAGTATTTATCTTTGGCATCAGCCATTATTTGCTTTTGCCAGACTTTCTAGTGTCAATTCACCTTCTACAATCCTATATGTAATCTTAAGTTTTATCTCTTTCTTTATAGGTTGGTTAAGTTGGAAATATATTGAAGCTCCCTTCAGAAAGAGGGACAAAATCAATCGAAATACCATATTCTTATCTAGTTTCTGTGTAGGTGCACTAATAATCCTCTTAGGTATATTAGGCTCAAAATATAAAGGATTTGAAAATTTATATACACAAGATGAGTTATCCGCAATTCAACCAGAAAGATTTAATAATAAGCCTTGCATATGGTCTAACCCTATAAATGAATTTCCTGAGGTGAGATTTTGTTCTCTTGGAAATGTCGAATCAAAAGAACCTCCAGTATTAATTTATGGTGATTCTCATGCCGATGCCTTAACGGTATCTTTGCATAGAACTCTTCTTATAAGAGGATTAAAGGGAATAAAGATATCTAATCAGAATTGTGAACCAATAGTTAATTTCTATAGAAAAGAGAATACTCTTCAGCCTATTAAAGAAAAATGTGAAGCGTCTCATCTCTCTTTAATCAATTTAATCCAAGCCATGCAAATTAAACACATTATCATATTGAATAGATGGAGTTTTAGGCTATTTCCTGTTGAAGACAAAATAACTAGTTTAAATTTTGACAATGGGGAGGGAGGAATAGAATACGTCAAAAATTATAGAGAGTATTATTCTAAAACAAAGGATGGTTTCGCTACTTCAGGTAATGCCAAAAAAATGGCTGTTAAAGAATTTATCAATAGTTTTTTAGATAATGATATAAAGGTTAAGTTGATCTACCCTATCCCAGAAGTTGGTTGGCATTTATCTAAACTGAATATGATAAAGTTGAATTTTGAGAACAAAATTCCTGAAACTCTATCTACAAGTTTCGAAGTCTTCAAAAAAAGACAATCATTTGCTTATGAAATACTTGACTCTATTGGTGATCATAGATTGCTTGAAAGAGTATACCCAAGTTCCATTTTTTGTGATTCCGAATTAAAAGATCGTTGTGTTATTCAGAAAGGCGCCACTCCTTTGTACTACGATTCGGACCATTTAAGCAATGAGGGAGCTAAGTTATTCATAAATAAAGCAGCTTTAATTGATTAAATTAAATATAATTGATTGGATATTGAAGAGGTTTTTATTGATTCCAGCCGATTAATACTATCCAATCAAAACCTTTTATTATTGAATAGGTAAATCAACAACTATCATGAATAACATACTAGTTACAGGGGGCGCAGGCTTTATTCCAAGCTGTTTAGTCCAAGGACTTCTTAGAGATCAAAATAAGGTCATATCAATTGATAATTTTGAAACAGGAAAAGAAGATAATATTATTCAAAGTGAGAACCATACTTTTATTAAAGCTGACGTAAATGATTATGAACAACTAGCCCCAATCTTATTGGAAAACAAAATAGACTATATTTTTCATTATGCTGCACTAGTTGGGGTAAAACGCACTCTAAAGAACCCTATTCAGGTTTTGGAGGATATCAATGGATTTAACCATATCTTCTCCTTGGCAAGGGACACAAAAGTAAAAAAAATATTTTTTTCTTCATCTTCTGAAGTTTATGGCGAACCAGTTCACTTACCTCAAGAGGAATACTCAACTCCACTCAATTCTCGCCTGCCTTACGCAGTAGTTAAGAATGTGGGAGAATGTTTTTGTAAATCCTACCAACAAGAATTTGGTCTAGATTTTACAATTTTCAGATTCTTTAATACCTATGGACCAAAACAAAGTGATGATTTTGTTGTTTCTAAATTCATTGCCTCTGCTCTGAAAAATGAAAACTTAACTATTTATGGAGATGGCAGTCAAACAAGAACTCTTTGCTTTATAGATGACCATATAGAAGCAACTATGAATGCTTTTTCTAAGAATCTGTTCAACAATGAGATAGTTAATATTGGAAATGATAAAGAAATTTCAATGCTAGAGTTGGCAAAGACTATTATTTCACTTACTCAATCAAAATCAGATATAGTTCATTTACCTCCTCTAAAAGAAGGTGATATGACAAGAAGGCAACCTGAAATAACTAGGATGAAGGAATTATTGGGTAGAGATCTCATAACCCTAGAAGAGGGATTATTGAGAGTTATAAATTCTAGGCAATGATTCAAATATCACACTGTTACTAACTTATAAATGTCTTTAGAGTTTCTTAAGGTTAGTTTCTCTTATATTTCAACTAAGTACGTAGTTCTAGTATTGAATTTTCTCAGAAGTCTAATAATAGCTTCTGCTTTAGGCCCTGCAACTTTCGGCGAGTATGCTTTTATAGTTCTCTTAATAGAGTATATGAATTATTCTAATTTAGGAATTTTTCATGCAATGAATAAAGAAGTTGCAGTTAATTTAGATAAGAAACGGCAAGATTATATTGATAGAATTATCAATAATACGATTTCTTTTCAATGTATAAATTCATTATTGATAGGAGTTTTGCTCTTAGTACCTTATGTCTTAGATATATATAAAGTTATTAACAATCCTTTTTTTGAATCTAAATACTTAGTATATTTAATTTTTCTGGGCGTTATATACCAGGTTAAAAGCTTTATCATTGTTTATCTTCGTTTATTTGATAAATTTCTCGATATAGTAAAAATAGAATTCTTATCATCTGTTTTTGTTTTTGCAGGAATTTACTTTTTTGTTAATGAGTATGGCATAAGCGCAATATTGCTAATAAGCATTATAGGAAATCTGATAGTGATCACTCCCGCTTTTCTAACGATAAAATCTCTGAGATTTGTTTTAGAAAAATCACTTTTAAAGCACTTAATTGCACTGGCCATTCCTTTATTATTATTTAACTTTTTAGTTTTAATCATTACTTCCATTGATAGATTAATGATTAGCTTTCTTATGCCATCAAACAAAATATCATTAGGAATTTTTCATTTTGGTTACTTGCTCTCATATGGAGTAATGACAGCTTTTAATTCAGCGGTATTCCTTTTAGTACCAAAAGTTTTAAGACAATTTAGTCAAAAGTCTCAAGATGTAGACCTAATGTTAAATCAAACTAAGATCGTAGAGAATATTGTTGTTCTTATTGCCGTTATATCCATAACATTATTCCCATTTATTATTAATACTTTTATGCCTCAATACGTGAAAAGTATTTTAGTAATGCAGTTGTTGCTTTTAGCTTACAGCATTAATTCTTTATCCTTTTTAACTGGTAATCATTTAATTGCCAATGGCCTTCAATTAAGAATTGTTCCTATTTTTGTATTTGCATTAATGATGGCTGTAGCGATGAACTATCTGTCGATTAATCTAGGATATGGCCTAAATGGTATTGCCATAGCAACGATATTTACTTTTAGTATTTACTCTATTGGTACTTTTTTAGTTTATCTGCTTGCTATAAACCGCAAGAAACCAGTTTCATTTCTTATAAGTATATTTTGGAAAATTTTTACTTTTACTCTACTTGCTATATTGTTTTTACTAAGCGGGTTAAATTCGCTTTGGATTCTGATTTTATATTTAATTTTTTATGGAGTTGAAGTGATAAAATTGGTTCGAAAGTACCTTCCATTCTTTTTCTCTACTTAAGTTAAGTATTTTTATAAACTTCATTAATTAAGTTTAAAATATATAATAAGCAAAAAAAGGACTACTATGGATGAAAATAGCTCTACTCTAAGCTTTAGAGATATACTCGATGCAAGCGCAGCCAATCTTAGTTCTGGTTCGGTTTTAACTGTTACAGATGTATTAGTAGGATTAGTTGCAAGTCTTATTTGTGCTGGAATTATCTCGTGGACATACAGGTCTAGTTATCAAGGAGTTCTCTACCAAAAAAGTTTCAACATATCACTTATTCTTATCTGCTTAGTTACAACATCAGTAATTATGGTTATCAGCGGAAACCTTGTTTTATCACTTGGCATGGTAGGGGCTCTATCGATAGTAAGGTTCAGAGCTGCAATTAAGGACCCCTTAGATATTGTATTTATGTTTTGGTCTGTTTCAGTAGGAATAGCAAATGGAGTAGCGAACGTAAAGGTTTCTCTAACTGCTACCATTGTTATAGCACTTTTGATGTTGTTGTTGAATCGGGTGCCTTTCGGTATGTCTGCTTTTATTGTAATAATCAAATATAAAGAGGACCATGAGCAGACTATCCTCTCTCTTCTGTCTGAAAACACAAAAAAGTACGTAATTAAAAGTAAGAATTATAAAGACGGTTATATTGAGTTAATAGCTGAAGCAAGATTGTCGAAAACCAATAATCTTTCTGCAGATTTATCTAAACAAGACGGAGTCTTGGATTTAAGTATGTTGGCTTATAGCAGCAATATCTTAGATAATTAAATCTTATTTAGCATGAGGACAATCAAGATTCTCTTAAAAGTTTTTGTTCTTATTTTTCTTATACTTTTTGTCTTAGCAACATTCACCTATTACAACGATAGGTTTTATAAATCAGCGATTAAATTATCTAAAGAAAATCCTTATTTCTTAAAACCTCTGGAGCTTTTGGACAATCTTTATAATGAGTTAGATTTATATAAATATATACAAAAAGAAAATCTGAGTGAAAGCAAAGTTTATAGAATTCAATTTTCTGGATCTGATGTTAAGAAAGTCAAAGAGCAAATTGAAATGTTCAAAGAAGTTGGATACATCAAGGATGAACTAAATATATGGAGAAAAGCTAAAGTAATTGTTAATAATAAAGAACAAAAAGTTAAATTTAAATTGCATGGAACCTCTGTTTCTCCCTTGGCAAATGACAATGGTTTTTCTTTAAGGATAAAACATAAAAAAGAAGATAGCTATTACAACCTCATGAGGGAATATTCACTACTCTCCTCAAAAGATGATCTAGATATTTCTACAATAAGTATTAATAATATTGCCTCTGAGTTTGGTCTACTAGCTCCTCATGGAGAGATGGTTATTGCAAAAATAAATAACGTACCTGTTGGAATGTTCATGTTAGTTGAGCATCATGGAAAAGAGTGGTTTGAGAGACTTCATCAGATGACAAACTACACGATTCTTAAATCCAATGATGACTGGGACAGGAAAGAAAACACTTCAGGTACAGCTCATATCTCTAGCTCTGATATATCGGTAAATAACAAAGAAGTTAAAACTACTTCGCTAAAATCTTCTGAAGCTTTAGGAGCTCTTCACAACTTATTTGAAGCTATAAGAGAAAATAATATTGATTTAATTAAAGATCTTGTTGATTTAGATTATGCAGCAAGATTTATGGCTCTTAGTGTATTGGCCAATAATGCACATCCACTTGCAGGTGATAACTTTAAATTCATTTACGATCACACCTCAGGAAAGTTTAAATTCTTATTCAGAATAGAAGATACAATTAAACCAATTAGTAGTTCTTTATTAGATTTCAATTCTTCTTGGTTCCTGAGCTATTTTGTTTCCTCGGATAATTTTGAACTATTTAAGAAACTTACAAGTGACTCTAGCTTTAGGAGCTTAAGGGATCATTATTTAAACCAATTAGTTAATGAAAAAGAAAACATTTTATCCAAAGCTAATTCAATTTTTGATTCAAATCACCAAGTTTTATTAAATAGTGAATTATCTCTACGGAGAGAGTCGATTAATAAAAGAGTTTATTTGGACAACCTTCAAAATAACCTAACAAGAATAGAAGAATATTTGAGTTATAGTAAGGTTTTTGTAACTATATCAACAACATCCAAAGACGAATACAAATTATCTGTACTCAATGATTCATATGTTCCTATTTTGGCCAATAAAGCATTTTATAATGATCACTCACAAGAAGAGGTCAAGCCCCAACTTCTAGAAAATTTTAAGAGTTTCCGTGTCAATGCACCTGAATTGGATCAGTATTTAAATCAAATCAATATTCCTTTTGAAATAAATGTATCATCAGACAAAAAAATATCCGACCTGACTTTTAAGAATGAGATTACTGGAAAGACTATCCCTTATGAAGATATTTACATTAATTACTCATCTGAAATAGATATCCAATCAGACGAGAAGTTGATAGATAATCTCAAGCTTGCAGGCATAGATTTTTTAACTGAGCCAGACAAAATTATTATTCAAAAAGGGATTTTTGAAATTAAAGAAAATATTATTTTTCCTAAATCTAAGCAGATTGTTCTTTCTCCAGGAGTGAATTTTTTAATTGATACCGGCACATCAATACTTATTCAATCAGACCTATTTGTTGACGGCACTACGGAAGAACCTGTTCATATTAGAAGACTTTCCCAAAAGGAACCTTTCGGTGTTTTTGCTGTAATTGGCAGAGAGAGAGTAGCTAATGTAAGTCTAAATAATTTTCACATATCTGGAGGAGGGGAGTCTTCTGTTAATGGTATTCATTTTTTAGGGCAACTTTCTATACATAATGCTGATGTAAAAATTTATGATTCCTCAGTTAAAGATAGCTCTTCTGATGACGGCATGAATATTCGTAACAGTAAAGTTTTAATTGCAAATTCATTATTTGAATCTAATTTTGCTGATCAAATAGATTTAGATTTTTGTGTTGGCAAATTATCGAGCAACTTATTTAGGTTTAATGCCGATAAGGCTGGTAGCAAAGATCCAAATGGTGATGGTCTAGATGTCAGTGGCTCCAAAGTAATAGCCGAAAATAATAATTTTGAAGGATTTCTAGATAAAGCATTAAGCATAGGAGAAAATTCAAATATTCTCTTAAGAGATAATTCTTTTAAACAAAATCTTAGAGCAATTACTGTAAAAGATGGCTCTAATGCTTACATATTAGATAATGAATTTAACGAAAATATTTTTGACTTTTCTTTATATATAAAAAAAAGGTTTTATGCAGGGCCTAGAATTTACTTTAACTCTGAGAATTCCAGTCTAAGTATAGACAATCAATTAAAAAACAAACTGAATTCTGTAAACTTGCTTACTTCTGAATCTATTATTTCAAAGTATGAAGAGAGATAACATTCAACTCAATAGGCAAGAGTTTAAGTATTATGTCACTGATGACAAACTTTCTTTACTTCGACAATCTCTTAGAGAGGTTATGGAAGTTGATGCTAATGCACATGAATCTTTAAACACTTATACAATTACAAGCATTTACTTCGACACCCCCTTCGAAGAAGATTTTGAAGAGAAGGTTGACGGTATAAAGTCTCGAGAAAAGTTTCGAATAAGGACTTACAATAAAGACTTTAACCTAATTAAATTTGAGTCGAAGAAGAGATCTGAGACTGTTATAAAAAAGACTTCAGCAATAATATCGAAAGAGGATACATTGAAAATTTGTAATGGCGACTATTCTCCGCTAATACAAAGTGATGATGATTTTCTTAAATTATCATATTCTAAATTATCATCCGAAGGGTACAGGCCCATTGTAGTAGTTGAGTACGACAGAGAAGCGTATTTTTTACCATATGGCAATATAAGAATAACTTTTGATAAAAACCTCAGAACATACAATTCAGATACTAATTTTCTTAATCTAACTACCCCTTCCATACCAGTATTTCATGAAAATCTACAAATTTTGGAGGTTAAACATAGCATTCCTTTGCCTTCTCACATTAGGTTTATTCTTAGTAAGACTATAGCCTCAAGAAACTCTATTAGTAAATTTATTTTAGCTCAGAAATATAACGAAAAATCGCAATATAGAGATTTAATACAGGAGCCTTTTTAGGGCCTTATCATGCAACCTAATATTCCTGAAGTTTCAATTATTATTCCTGTGTTGAATGAAGAAGACTATATTGAAGATTGTATAGAGTCTGTAATAAGTTCAATTTCTGATTTATCTTTTGAAATTTTAATAATTGATGGAGGCAGTCTAGACGGTACCTTAGAGATTCTTAAGGATTTACAGTCAAGAAATAGTGAAATTAAAGTTTACGACAACCCTAAAAAGATCACACCTAGTGCTTTAAACATAGGAATAAAGAATTCTAGAGGAAAATACATAGTTCGATTAGATGCTCATGCTTTTTACCATGATAACTATGTTGAAAATAGTGTGAAGGTTTTAAAAGAGGGCCCTGAGGAGATCGCTAATGTAGGAGGACCAATACTTACCGAAAGCAAAGATAAAGGATTATTTGCTACAGCTATCTCTCTTTGTTTATCTAGTATTTTCGGAGTCGGTAATTCTAAATTCAGAACTAACATTCCAGAATCCGCTATTTATGTAGAAACTGTTCCTTTTGGCTGCTTTAAAAGAGAGATCTTTGAAGAAATAGGTTTATTTAATGAGACCGAACCTAGAAATGAAGATTTGGAGTTTAACAAAAGAATTCTAGATTCTGGAAGAAAGATACTTCTTCACCCGTCAATTAAATCAACCTACTTTGCAAGAACAACTTTTACGGCTTTGTTCTCGCAACAATTTGACAATGGAAAGATTGTTACTGATAAACTAAGAGGTAACGACTCTTTTCATAAGCTTAGACACTTTGTGCCTTTATTTTTTGTCTCCTATCTAGTATCAATTTTTCCCTTTCTATATATTAATTCTTGGCTTCTTTTAGAATCTGAAGCAGTAGTAATCTATCTTTTACCACTTATCTCATATATTTTTCTTAATTCTTCATTTAGCCTTTACATAGCCATAAAGAACCGTCTCGTCCTTTTTTTCCCTTTATTCATAAGTTTTTTGATCTTACATGTTTCAAATGGATTAGGATCAATCTACGGTTTATTTAGAAATACAACAAAAGGTTAAGTTTCTATATGAAATTCTTCATTACTAAATTTTCTATTACTAATATCTCTTTAAAAACAATATTCGTTTTACTTTGCGCGTTGTGTTTAGTTTTATGGGGCACAAGTTGGAAGATACCTGTTTTTAATATCCCAATTTCCTACATCTGGTTGGCAATGATAGTGGCTAGTCTTCTTTTTTATAATAAATCAACTTTTGATATAAGAGACTTAAGTATCCTGGGGTTAATCTTTGTTTTTCTTTCAATATACTTCTTTCTAGGAATTCCAGATAATATTTCTTCTGATAAACCATATGCTGATGGGTCATATTTATTACTTTATTTTGTTAAATTTATTTTTGGTTTTCTTTTGGTCTTTTCACTCATAAATATACTCACTAATGAGAATGATGTTTTATATTTTTTTCGTTATTGCTCTTTTTTTATAATATTTGTTATAGCCTTTCTAGCCTGGAAATATCTTATTGTTTACGACTTAGATTATATTGGTGTTGTTGTAGATGATAGCGTACGAGGAATAAAAACTTTTAAAAATTCTTTAGCTACATCACTAACTCTCATAGCTCCATTTATTTTTGTAGGTATTTACCAGAAGAATGCTTTTAAATATCTATCTTACTTAGGTTTATTTGCAATACTTTTTTTTCTTTATTGGGTTAATTCTAGATCTGCAATCATAATTCTTTTTTTTGAGTTACTTGTATTGCTGTTTTTATCTCAATCAAAGCTAGTCAAAAGAGGATTGAGCTATGTCGGCCTTATAGCAATTTCTTTATTGATCATTTCAGGAATTTCTTTTAATGAATGGATTAAAAAATCTGGAGAATACTCTGACAGTGGTTTGAAAATGGTTGTATCTAAAGGTCTACTTGAAACCCATAGAGGGTGGCTGCTAATTGAGGCTGTTGAAGGAACTGCTGAATCATCTGGATTAGGTCATGGCATGTCAACATTCAGGATAAGGCCTACCAATCTTGGGTCTAGAACGGAAACTCATAATGACTATAGTTTACTTCTTTATGAACAAGGTGTTCTTGGAGCTCTTCTTTTTTCCTATCTTATATTGTGGAGAGCTAGGCTAGCCTTGAAGTACAGTAAGCTTTATGAAAATAGGCTTCTCGAAGCCTCGGGAGCATCTTTGATTGGATTATTTATAGCACTCATGTTTGTTAATATCATTCATACTTCTCTATTTTGGTTCTTTATTGGAATTAATTTTGCTCTTATTAATTTTACTAGAAAGGAAAAATTGTGTGCGGAATTGCCGGAGTAATAAGCTCTTCACGGGACTTATCCCTAATCACTGAGCAAATGAAAGCAGATCTGTTTCATAGAGGTCCTGATAACCAAACTTCCTACATTTCAAAAAATTTAGGATTAGTTCATACAAGATTAAGTATTATAGATTTATCAGATATCGCCAATCAGCCTATGACGCATTTTTCTGGTAAATTTGTCATAGTATTTAATGGAGAGATCTTCAATTATAAAAACCTTAGGGAGAAACTGAAAAGAAGAGGGATACCTTTCTATACCCAGGGAGATACTGAAGTTCTCTTAAATGGTTATGTAGAGTTTGGAAAAGACTTCCTTAAAGATGTAAAGGGATTTTTTGCATTTTGTGTTTATGACATCGAAAAAGAAAAAATAATTTTATCCCGCGACTTTTATGGCAAGAAACCACTTTATTATTACAGGAACGAAGATGAATTCTTATTTGGATCTGAAATAAAAGCAATTAAAAATAACTTAAAGAATTCTATTTACGTTAACTACAAATCTCTATCACATTATCTCTGGAAGGGTTATTACGCTAATGGAGATAGTGCCTATCAAAATATTCATTCATTGTTGCCCGGTCAAACTATTGAAGTCTCTATTAATAATTTAAATTATAAAAGCGAGGTAGAGGATTTAACTTTCTTGCAAGTGAATAATAGTGAAGAAAAAAGAAACCTTGAGGCTGTTGAAAATTCTCTACGTGAGTCAATTAGGTCCAGACTGGTAGCAGATGTTCCTATATCCTTTTTACTTTCAGGTGGAGTTGATTCTTCTCTCATATCTCTCTTAGCTTCTCAAGAATCATCCAATTCTATCAATACTCATTATTTAGGATTTAAAGACAAAACAGATGTATTTGAAGATATGGCTCTTGAAGTCTCAAATTTTATCAACTCGGAACATCATACTCACCACATGGAAAGACCTCATCTCCAGAGTGTTTTACCTTCAATGATTGAAGTTTTTGATGAGCCCTTTGCAGATTATTCATCTATTCCTAGTTTCGAGATTTACAAAAAGATTAGATCTATTAATAAAGTAGCCATATCGGGAGATGGTGCAGATGAAATATTTGGTGGATACAAGGATATGAGATTATTTTATCTTGCGAACCTGATTCCATCTCTCTCTTTCAATGGAACAAACAAGCTTGGATACCTTTACTCTTTAATTGAAGGGTCATCAAATATCTCAAGATATGCAGCATACATCTTTGCACTTCTATTTTTTAATGATTCAACTCTCAGTAACCTAACTACTAGAGGAGGGTGGAATATAAGATATAGAAAGAAATACATGAAACCTGAGGCTTATGACTTTACTGGTAATAATTCTGTGGAGGTTAAAGAAACTGCAGATTTTATTTCCTCCGGAAGCAACCCAATAGAAAGGTACTTAAATTATAGTAAGAAAAGACTTACTTATGACTTCCTAGTAAAAGTTGATAGAACATCAATGGCGAATTCTCTCGAAGTCA
>MDSZ01096618.1_pt1 | contig 38349 bp, 36 predicted proteins | sample 811201 | NCBI WGS metagenome assembly MDSZ01 (sample SAMN05326647, study PRJNA326480) | marine metagenome | isolation source: seawater | place: Indian Ocean: North | collected 2010
AGGCTAATTTCTTTTGTTTTACATTTTTATACTGACTAAAGTCAGGCAATTGTTTTTTGTGCAGGGTTTTGTTGATCGCGCGGTTTAGCTTAGCGACGGCATTGGCCGTCGAAATAGGCTTAGGTTGTTCTACTTGGGGGGGCGTATTTTGCCGGGCTGAAGTTTTATCCTTGGTTAGTTCTGCCTCAGTTTCTGCCACTACTGGTGGATTATCCTGGCTACAGCTGGTGAGGATAAAACAGGCGGTAATTACGCATACCAAAGAGCGATGCAGGCGGGTCATGGTGCAGTTAGTCCAGAGGTTGATCGACCTGATCAAACCGCTCCATTAAGTTTTGTAATTGCGTTTCCCATTCTTCCTGTTGCTGTTTTAGTGCGGTGTTTTCACGCTCTAATTCAGCAATTTCCAGACGCAGGGCAGCTGATTCGGTCAGTAAGAGCCGAATTTTTTGTTCCAATGACTGTAAAAGAGGATGGGGCATAAGACTATTTACTTTTGTTTAGCTGCAGTCAAAGCATTCATGGCTGCTAATTGTTCTTCAGTAGCTGGTAATTGGTGGTTATCTTTCCATTCAGAATAGGGCATACCATAAATATGTTCGCGAGCTTGATCGTAATCCATATCTACACCCTGATCATCAGCAGCAGCAAGTAGCCACTTACTAAGGCAATTACGGCAAAATCCAGATTGAATCATCATATCTATATTTTGCACATCTTTGCGTGCGTCCAAATGTTGTAAAAGACGTCGAAAGGCAGCTGCTTCTAGGGCGTTTTGAGCTTCTTGATCCATGTTTCTTTCCAGAAAGTCATCACCATAAGATAAATTAACCACGCATTTTATCTTTTCGTGAGCAAATGAGCCAGTCTTCGACTGAGTTAAATGGTTTTTAACAACTTTATCATCTAAGAAATTATAGCAGAAGAAGCCATAGAAGGAGACAAAGAGGGAGCCATAGAAATTGCCGTCCAAGGAGACAGCCCCATTCGCGTTAGACGAATAGGGCTGTGTTTGAGAGGTTAGGTGGCCTCAGCCGCTATAGCCGGCTTTTTCGATTTAAATGGGTTTCTGATCATCGTGCCTAGGTTCTCCAACATTATGACAATGGAAGGTACCACGAACAGAATTAATAAGGTGCCTAGCATTAGGCCAAATACAATGGATGTAGCCATGGGTATCAGGAACTGGGCTTGCAGTGACTGCTCAAACAGAATTGGGGTCAAACCTGCTATGGTGGTTGCCGAAGTTAGAATAACAGCCCGGAGTCGCTGACAGGCGGCTTCAACAATAGCTTCTTGAGGTGCCATACCTTGCTGCCGGTGTTCCCGATAAAAGGACAAGAGCACAATACTGTTATTAATAACGATACCTGACAAGCCAAACAGGCCAAATAGAGACAAGATGGTTAAATTTAGGTCCATCACAATATGACCCAGCACAGCGCCTGTTATACCAAAGGGAATAGTAAACATCACTGCTAATGGCCAAGTATAAGATGAGAATACCCAAGCTAATACAATATAGATCAACATTAAGGCTAGAACTAAACCAACTAGCATATCCCTAAAGGTAGAGCGTTCATCGGCACGGGTACCACCGAAGTCAATATCGACACCGTATTGCTTCCGTAAATCGGGGATGATGTCCTCTTTTAGCTTATCAATAACCTCATTAGCATTAGTGGTACCAATATCCACATCGGCTTTTACCGTCACCAGTAGTTTGCCATTCTGGCTACTAAACTTGTCAATACCTCGGCGCGAGGTAAATTCGACTAACTCTAGCAGTGGTACTGTGGTGCCATCATTAAGAATTATGGGGAACCCATATAAGGCATTAATATTATCGCGGTTAGTATCAGACAGCATTAAGCGCACATCAATTTCTTCTGAACCTTCAAAGAAGCTTTGTACTTTAACGCCATCAAAAGCATTACGTAACTGGCGACCTATATCGCTACTGGTCAAGCCCATGGTTTTAGCTTGTGGAGTCAAACTGTAAACATATTGCTCCATACCAAAGGGTAGGTTGTCATCAATATTTTGCACACCAGCAAAAGATTTCAGGCTATTTTGCAGGCTTAGAGATACCTCTTTTAAGGTCGTCGCGCTAGCGCCAGAAATATTGGCTTCGATAGGTTTGCCTGGAGGGCCAGCGGCAGGTTCATCAATAATTAACTTTTCTAACCCAGATACATTAGGCACTTTATCGTACCAGGCAGCAATAAATTCAGCGTTGGTAATGGAACGTTGCGTAGTGCTGTCCATCTGTACATTTAGATAAGCAATTTGATCGCGGCTGGAAAGGCCATCTTTGGCAAGTTTATTAGTGCCAAAGAAAGCCGCACTTTCACGTACCATATTGCCGCCAAACTCCTCTTCTGTGGCAAACAGAGCAGCTTCTACTTGATTAACATAATCCTCTACTGTCCCTTTGTCTGTGCCAGCACTAAACTGCACATTAGCCCGAATAGTGTCGCCATCTACTGAGGGGAAGAAGGTAAATTGCAAACGTCCACCGGCTAGCATACCAACAGCAATAATCAGGGCCGCAATAGCCAAGGCGAAGGTAGCCATACGGAAATTAATCGCTTGGGTAACAAGAGGTCGGAAGATGCGGTTTTTGAAAAATTCAAAGCCACGATTAAAGGCCTGACGTGGGCGTGATTCCTTGCGTCCAGAACGTTTTGCAAGAGCATGGTTCAAATGCCCGGGAAGGATCAAGAAACACTCTATCAAAGACACAATAATGACGCAGATAACCACAATTGGTATATCCGACAAGATGCTACCAATAATACCGCCAACTAAAAGCAGAGGTAAAAACGCGGCAATAGTGGTGAGTGACGACGCGGCAACAGGCGCCAGCATGCGTTTAGCACCGGCCAGCGAAGCCTGCAAAGACGGTTCACCCCGTTGGTAATGACTTAGGGTATCTTCACCTACCACAATAGCATCATCAACGATAATACCCAGTGCCATAATCATGCCAAACAGACTAAGCATATTGATGGAGCCGCCCAATAGATACATCACACCCCAAGCGGCGAGCAAAGAAGCAGGGATACCCATGGCCACCCAGAAGGCAACCCGTGAGTTAAGGAAAATAAATAACAGGCCGACTACTAGCAGCAAGCCGCCAGCACCGTTTTTGATCAGCAGCATAATACGCTGCTTGATCAACTGCCACTGCTCGCTATAGAGAATAACGTCAACACTTTCAGGATAACGTAGTTGGGCTCTTTCAACCCATTTAGTCATAATGCCCGCCGTTTCCAAAGTGTCATCGCTTGGTGTACGCATAATTGATAGTTCAATAGCGGGTTGACCTTGGTAGTTAGCCGTGGCCTGATTTTCCTTGGTACGCAGGGTGACTGTGGCAACATCGCCTAAGCGAACCAGCTGGGCGTTATTATTGGTTAGCAATGGCAGTTGTTCAAAGCTTTGTACATCTGACAGTTTACCAATAGCCCGAAGCTGCTTTGAGCCATCTGCTCTACCAGCTGTACCCGCCATAACATCTGAACTCTTATTACCAATAAGATTAGCCATAGCTTGCATGGATAGACCCAAATCATGGAGGGTGCCATTGTTAACTTGCACAGCTATTTCACGGCTAGGTAGGCCAACAAAATCAACTTTACTTATCCCTGCTGCTAGTAGCTCTTCTTCGGCTCGTCTAGCAACACCAATCAATTCCTCAAGGGTGCCATCGGTAGTAATTAACACAGTGCCCACATCATCGAAGCGGGAGACTTGTTCTACGGTGGGTGTTTCAGCATCAGCAGGCAAGCCGGTTAGGGTATCGACACGCTGCTTAATATTGTTGGTTACTTCAGTAAAATCGGCACCACTCTCTACTTCCAAAAACATGGAGACGCCACCACGGCGGGTGTTTGAGTTGACCTTACTGACATTAGCAATACTTTTAAGTTGCTGCTCTAAGGGTACAGTAATACTGGTTTGTACCTCTTCCGCAGAAGCACCTGGCCAAACCACTTGTACACTAACCACTTCGATAGCGAAATCAGGGAAGAACTGAGTATTGAGTTTTGACAAACCATAGAAGCCTGATAGAAACATCAGTAGCATCAATAGGTTTGGTGCAACTCGGTGATTGGCAAAAAGACTAATAAAGGAATTGATCATAGCTGGTGCCTTTCCTTAGCGAGTTTCAACCAACAGACCAGTGACAGCATTTGGCAGTTGAGTAGTTATTAAAAGGTCATCGTCTTTAAGTTCAGCAGCACGCACCAAAGTCAAAGACTCACCATCTTTACCTTCGATTTCGCCAAGGCGTTTGATAACCACGGCTTGTAAACGATCATCAACAATGCGATAGACGCGGTTTTGGCCGTAAAGAGATAAAGCAGGTATAGCGGCAACCTGTTGCTCAGTGGGCAACTCCAAGGTTATTTCAACATTCCGGCCTACCTCAAGCTGTGCATCTTTGGGCAGAATAAAGAAGGCATCTACGCCACCTTGGCTACCACTGGCTTCTGCCGAGAGACGGTCTAGAGGCAGCTTGATACGTTTACCGTTATACGCTAATCGGGCTTGAATAGATTTGCCTGATTGAAGATAGGCAAGGTAGCGGGCTGGTATTTGACTGCGCACTTCAAGGGATTGGGTATTGTACATACTCACTAAGCGATCACCATTGCGGGCACGATTACCCTGGCTGGTATTGACACTTAATACACGACCATTAAAGGGTGCTTTAATCTGTGTACGCTGCAGATCGAGCTTTGCAAAATCAAGTTGTGCTTGGCTTTGCATGGCTTGAGCTTCTAATTGTGCTAAGCGATTAGGGTGGTTATTGATTAAGCTTTGTCGGTTTAACAATGATAGTTGTTGTTGGCGCACCAACTTATTGGCATCTTCAAGACGGGCAGATGGGGCCATATTGTTGGCCACAAGCTCTTCTTGTCGGGCTAGATTCTTAAGGTTTAGTTCTTGCAGTTGTTGTTCAATGGCTAAAGCATTGGTATTCGTTTCATGACTATTCTTTTCACTGGCGATACGGGCGCCGATATCCAGCAAGCTAGCTTCACGTTGTGTTAAAGTCAGGGTTAATTCTCTGTCGTCAAGAGTAATAAGGCTCTGGCCTTGTTTTACTTCATCACCTTTGGCTACATCAACTTGTTTTACATAAGCGTTAATAGTGGCGCTTAATTGCACTGTTTCGCTCGCTTCTACGGAGCCATAAAGCGTGATTTCAGGCGCGGCATCGGTTAAGCTAACTTTATGGGTGGCTACCGTCCACACCTTTTCTTCAATGGGCTTGGCAGGAACAGATGGTTTGCTGCTTTGCAGATATTTAAAAACGTAAAAAGCACCCCCAACAATAAGTAAGGGTAATACCACTTTTTTGATAAATGCAAAGAAAAATGATTTAACGGTCATAAGGATACCAGCTGCTGCCAATTATAAATATTTCCATCATTCTACATTAAACAGCTGTTTGAAGCGCCTCTCTAGCCATTGATATTGCTCGTTTTACTTAACTTTACGCTTTTATTTACAAATCATTATTAAGAGAAAATCTTTTTTATTGCTTTCACTAAAGGGGGGTTATGTTCTGCTACAGCTGCACTATAATGAGTTTTTTCAATCATTGCGGAACTGTGTTATGACTAACTATCAAGATTATCGCCGTGAGTATGAGGCTAATGGTTTGCGTCGAGCAGACTTAAAGTCTGACCCTTTTGCCCAATTTGCTGATTGGTTAAATGACGCTGAGGTGGCCTGCCCATTGGATGCGACGTCCATGACATTGGCCACAGCTGATGTGGATGGTCGGCCTACAGCACGCATGGTGCTATTAAAGAGCTTTGATAAGCAAGGTATGGTTTGGTATAGCGATAACCGTAGTGAAAAAGGTCAACAGTTGGTGCAGAACCCGCAAGCTGCATTATTGTTTTATTGGCAAACTTTGGAGCGTCAGGTACGTATTACTGGCAAAGTAGAAGTGTTATCAGAAGATATTATTGAAGCTTATTTTCATAGCCGCCCTCGGGGTAGCCAAATAAGTGCCGCGATTTCACCCCAGAGTCAGATAGTGGCAAATCGTGCTGAACTTGAACAAAGTGTTGCTGACCTTGAGAGTCAGATGACTGATAAACCTATACCCAGACCGGCTTCTTGGATTGGTTATTGTTTACAACCGGATAGCTTCGAGTTTTGGCAAGGCCGCCCAAGTCGCTTGCATGATCGTTTTCGCTATCAATTATTGGATAATGGTTGGCATATAGATCGATTGGCGCCATAGGCATGACCCAAGATATTGAATTGGCTTTACCTCAGGGCAGTCTCAAGCTGCAGCGCCTGCCATTGCGTCGCAAGCAAACTTTGCAAGCCTGGGATAGCGCAGACCAATTGGCATTAACCCAGTTACAAGATATTAAACCTGACAGTCGTATCCTCTTGGTAAATGATCATTTTGGCGCTCTAGGAACGGGTCTTTCTGCGCTGCACAAGCAACTTCAGTTAACGGTTTGGAGCGATTCTTTTCTTGCGCGGCAGGCTTTGCAGCATAACTGCCAATTAAACCAACTGCCCGAAGTGAAATTTGTTGAGGCCGTTGCTACGCCTCAAGGTCCTTTTGATCTGGTGGTTATGCGGGTACCGAAAAGCCATAGCTTGCTACAAGACCAAATCAAGCGTTTGTTGCCACAATTGGCTGCTGACGCAAGTCTGCTATTGCCAATAATGGTTAAGCATTTGAATAACAGCTTGTATGACTTACTCACTAAACTGTTAGGACCCCTAAGTGCCAGCCGAGCTGTAAAAAAAGCTCGAGTATTGTCTGCTCAACCAGCTAATGCCTCTGCTACTAGTCCAGCCCCAGTAATTAAAAGCTGGCAATATAAAGACTTTACCTTAAGCCATTACAGTGGGGTATACGGCCGCAAGCGCCTAGATGAGGGTAGTCAATTTTTGCTCGAAAACTTCCCCAAGGGTGATTTTAAACGCATTATTGATCTTGGTTGTGGTAATGGTATCTTATCTTTGCAGGCAGCAAAGACTTGGCCCCATGCCCAAATCCTTGGTGTTGATGAATCTTATATGGCGGTGGCGTCAGCCAAGCTAAACGCTGAGCAAAATGCTCTGGCGGCAACTTGTGAATTTCAGGTCGGCAATTGTTTAGCTGGTTTAGCAACTAAAAGTGCTGACTTAATACTGTGCAATCCACCTTTTCATCAGCAGCGCGTTGTTGGCGATCAATTGGCTATGGCCATGTTTGCAGATGCAAGTCGGGTACTCGATACGCAGGGTGAATTATGGGTGGTGGGTAACCGGCATTTGGGCTACCACGCTAAGTTAAAGCGCTGGTTTAAGCATATTGAACAGCAAGGTAAGCACCCTAAATTTGTGGTCTTGAGGTGCCGCAAGTAATTACTCACTTTTGATATGAATACCACGAATATCAGGGTTGTAATACTCTGGATTTTTACCTGTCACCTGACTGTAAAAGGTTTCTATTTCAGTCAGATCTGCATCTATATCGCCACTGGGTTGTACCAGTTTACCGATACCACCAACTCTTTTGGCAAAATCAAAATAAGCCAAGGCTAATGGCACATTAGCACCTTGAGCAATATGATAAAAACCTGTTTTCCAGCGCGGTGACCAAGAGCGTGTGCCCTCTGGTGTTAGGGCTAATATCATCTTGTCGTTATTATTAAATGCTTGAATACTGGCTTCTACCATATTGTTGGCTTTACTGCGATCGAGAGGAATACCACCAAGCCAGCGCATAACGGGACCAAAAGGGCCCTTAAATAGAGAATGCTTGCCAATCCAATAGGGCTTGAGTCGTAAATGAATGCCTAATGCCATGCCAATGGGAAAGTCCCAGTTCGAGGTATGGGGGGCAGCCAGAATAAGATAACTACCTGATTTAGGCAGGCTACTAGTATCAACCTGCCAGCCACCTAGTTTGATATATAGCCAGGCAATTAGACGCATAAAATGAATAACAACAGGGGTATTGTGGATGGTGAAATGCATAACAATTAAGGCTTTCAGTCGCTTTTTGCGGTATTATAGCAAGATGTAGTGTTCCTAGGACACTTTCTTACACGCTTATCCCATCAGGAGACATTTATGATTATTGCTGCCAACAGTGTGGTGGTTTTTCACTATACCTTAACCAATGAGGCTGGAGAGGTTCTAGACACTTCACGCGAAGGAGAGCCCCTACCTTATTTGCATGGTGCCAACAATATCGTGCAAGGCTTGGAACAAGCCATGGCAGGCAAAACGGCGGGCGACACCTTTAAAGTCAGTGTGCCACCTAATTTAGGTTACGGTCCTTATATGGATGAAATGGTGCAACAAGTACCACGGGAAATGTTTTCGGGAATCGAGACTTTAGAAGTAGGCATGCAATTTAATGCTGAAGGCCAGTCGGGACAGCAACATGTAGTGACTATTACAGCTATTGATGGAGACCAGATTACAGTTGATGGTAATCATGATCTAGCGGGAGAAGTGCTTAACTTTGATGTAGAAATTATTGAAGTACGCGCTGCATCTGAAGAAGAAATCGCCCATGGTCATGTGCATTAAGTTTGCTAAGGATCACTAGTTGTTTGGCAACATGAGGACAAACGCTAAGGCGTCTTAAAAGAGTGGTTCAATATCCTTTAAACAGGCTACCATTTTAGGCGTTGGCATTTGTGCCTCATTTTATCTGTTTACACTTATGTATCTATGGTCAGGCTTGACTCAAGATTTAAATATCACAACCCCACTTCCATGATGTTATTGGCTATCTGTTTCCTTGATTTGCTAAAAGGAACTAAATATTAGCAACTATCATTGTTAAGACACCTACTAATCTAATCGGGCGTTGCTGTGCGATAAGCATAAGCAATAAGTCCCCCTAAAGTTTGTAAAATAGAGCAAATAAATACAACCTAGTATTTGTATATAGATAAATATGTCGGTACTTATCTTAGCAATGGTCATCCTAGGTTTGCTGTAATCATCGAGTGCTAGTAAGAAGTATCGTTCGATATATATTGGTTGCTATGCTTTGCGATTAATCACCTATACTTAGTTAAAAGTGTCATCTGCAGGGATAGACAAAATTGCTGTAGCTTGACCCGCCAGAGGAAAGATATGATGACCAATAATGCTGAAACTTTTCGTGCCCTGCATCAGCCGGGTAATCCTTTTATTTTGGCCAATGCTTGGGATACCGGTTCGGCACTGATGATGCAGGGACTAGGAGCCAAGGCAATTGGTACATCCTCGGCAGCCCTTGCGTTTACTTTGGGAACACGTGATATGGGGCATATCACTCGTGATCAAGCCCTTGCTCATGCAGAAGACATGGTGGCCGCTTTAGATGTGCCAGTATCTGGTGATTTTGAAAATGGTTTTGGTCATGCCGCTGAAACCTGTGCTGAGACGGTAATTCTTGCCGCTGAGGTGGGTTTGGCGGGGATATGTATTGAAGATGTTGCTTTACCCGCTGATGATGCCTATACATTTGATCTGGCGGTAGAGCGAATTCGTGCGGCGGCTGCCGCTGCGCGCACCTTAAAAAAGGATTTCTTTCTGGTGGCCCGCGCCGATGGTGTAATGAATGGTCAATATTCTTTGGATGAGGCTATTCGGCGACTCCAGGCCTTTGAGGCTGCTGGTGCTGATGGACTTTATGCCCCAATGCCAAATAATCCTGATGATCTTGGGCGCATCTGTAAAGCAGTATCGCTGCCAGTAAATGTGTTGGCATTGGGGCAGTGCAGTGCACTTTCCCACGCTCAATTTGCAGCTGCCGGAGCCGCTCGAATATCACTGGGTTCGGCCTTGGCCAGAGCAACTCATCGTTTGATCAAGGATATTGGCACTGATATGTTTTCTAATGGCGACTTTGCTGCCCTTGGTCGAAGTATCTCTGCTAATGCCGTTGAAAAGATTATGTTTGGTAGCTGATTGCTAACTTTGGCATGTTTGCAATATTGCCTTTTTTGCGTAAACGGTAGAAAAGCCATCCAGTTAGGTTATGGCGCTTACCTGAATCTACTAAATGCACTCCATAACAGCGACTTAAATAAGTTGATTTGCATCTATTTTACTAACCATCAGACAATGGTCCTTTAAGCCCTCGTTTTCTGGGCATTCCTTGCGTATAATTTGGGCTTTATTGGGTGAGCCCTATGGGCTCGTCAACAATCATATTTTTGACTTGGGTTTGCGCCGCCATCATGGATAAAACATATAATCCTCATGCCATTGAACAACAGTGGTATCAGCATTGGGAAGAGAATAGTTACTTTACGCCATCTGGCACAGGTACGCCTTACAGTATTGTGATCCCCCCTCCCAATGTCACGGGCAGCCTGCATATGGGTCATGCTTTTCAAGACACCATTATGGATACCTTAATTCGCCTTAAGCGTATGCAGCAGCATGACACGCTTTGGCAAGTTGGTACCGACCATGCTGGTATTGCCACGCAGATGTTGGTGGAGCGTAAGGTGCAGGCCGAAGAAGGTCTGACTCGGCATGACCTAGGACGCGACAAATTCCTCGATAAAGTATGGGAATGGAAAGAAGAGTCTGGTGGCAATATTACGCGCCAATTGCGTCGTTTGGGTGCCAGTGTTGACTGGGATCGTGAGCGCTTCACTATGGATGATGGCTTCTACACAGCAGTACAGGAAGCCTTTATCCGTCTCTATGAAGATGGCTTAATTTATCGCGGTAAGCGTCTGGTTAATTGGGATCCTAAATTACATACAGCCATTTCTGATTTGGAAGTGGTTTCTGAAGATGAAGCTGGCCACTTATGGCATATGCGCTATCCACTAGCTGATGGTGCCACTACAGCTAATGGTGATAATTATATTGTCGTTGCCACTACCCGTCCTGAAACCATGTTAGGTGATACCGCCGTTGCTGTGCATCCAGAGGATGAGCGTTATCAGCATTTGGTTGGTCAGTTTATTGAGCTACCTCTGGTTGGGCGGCGGATACCCATTATTGCCGATGATTATGTCGATCAGGAATTTGGTACTGGCTGTGTAAAAATCACTCCAGCCCATGACTTTAATGACTATGCTATGGGACAGCGCCATGATTTAACCATGATTAATGTGCTGGATCAGGATGCGGCTATCTTGATCACCCCAGAAGTTTATAATACCGAGGGCAAGTCTATTGAGCATAGTGAAACCATCCCCGCAGCTTATCAAGGCTTAGACCGTTATGCTGCCCGTGATGCCATCGTTGCCGATCTCCAAGCGTCAGGCCATTTAGAAAAGATTGAAGATCACACATTGAAGGCACCGAGAGGTGATCGTTCAGGTTTGGTGATTGAACCTTTGCTAACTGATCAGTGGTTTGTGTCTACAAAGCCCCTAGCTGAACCTGCTATTGCCGCCGTAGAAGACGGTCGGATTGAATTTGTACCTAAGCAGTGGGAAAACACTTACTTTGCTTGGATGCGAGATATTCAAGACTGGTGTATTTCCCGCCAACTATGGTGGGGTCATCGTATACCCGCTTGGTATGATGATGCTGGCAAGTTTTATGTAGGTCGTAGTGAGGCCGATGTGCGAGCCAAATATAACTTGGGTGATATTAACTTGCGTCAAGATGAAGACGTATTAGATACGTGGTTCTCTTCTGGTCTCTGGACCTTTGGTACCATGGGCTGGCCAGATATGACGGAGGCTTTAAAACGCTATCACCCCACTGATGTGCTAGTAACAGGCTTTGATATTATCTTCTTCTGGGTGGCGCGCATGATTATGATGACCATGCACCTTATGAAGCATGAAGATGGTTCCGCCCAAGTACCTTTTAAAACTATTTATGTCACCGGCTTAATTCGTGATGAAAATGGCGACAAGATGTCGAAGTCCAAGGGTAATGTGCTTGACCCTCTGGATCTGATTGATGGCATTAGTCTTGAAGACCTCTTAGCCAAGCGCACTGGCAATATGATGCAGCCTCAGCTGGCTAAGAAAATCGATAAGCAAACGCGTAAGCATTTTCCAGAGGGTATGGCGGCTTATGGCACCGATGCCTTGCGCTTTACCCTTTGCTCTTTAGCTTCCACTGGGCGTGATATTAAGTTTGATCTTGGCCGTATTGAGGGCAATCGTAACTTCTGCAATAAGATCTGGAATGCGGCTAGTTATGTATTAATGAACTGTGAAGATCAGGATTGTGGTCAGCATGGCGATGCAGTAGAGCTAAGTTTGGCTGATAGATGGATTCTATCGCGCTTACAAAGAACCCAGCAAAAAGTTCTTTCAGCACTAGATAGCTATCGCTTTGACCATGCTGCCGAAGCCTTGTACAGCTTTATCTGGAATGAGTATTGTGCATGGCATTTAGAATTATCCAAGCCAGTATTGTGGGATGATAGTGCTAGCCCTGAGCAATTACGTGGCACGCGCCAGACCTTGGTACAAGTATTAGAGTCAGCTTTACGTTTAGCACATCCATTAATGCCTTATATTACGGAAGAAATTTGGCAGAAAGTGAAACCACTGGTAGGCAAAACAGGCCCTAGTATTATGCTGGAAGCTTACCCTGAGTTTGCCGCCCATATGGTCGATGAACAGGCTGAGTCTGATTTAAATTGGGTGCGCGAGGTGATTGAAGGGGTGCGGAATATTCGCGGTGAGATGAATATTTCCCCAGCCAAGCCCATTCCTTTGCTATTTAGTAAAGGCCAAGAGTCTGATCAGACAAAGCTAGAAGCCAATCGCTCGTTTTTGATTAAGCTGGCCAAGCTAGAGAGTGTGACTTGGTTACCAGCTGGGGAAGAAGCGCCACTATCAGCGACTGCTCTAGTCGGTCAAATGGAAGTGCTGGTGCCTATGGCTGGCCTGATTGATAAAGATGCCGAATTAGCACGCTTAACGAAAGAGTTGGCGAAGCTAAACGGTGAAATTAAGCGATTTAATGGCAAGTTAAGTAATGCTAAATTTGTTGATAATGCGCCCGCTGAGGTGGTAGATAAAGAGCGTGCGAAGTTAGCCGAAGCAGAAGCTGCTGCGGCCACCTTGCAACAGCAAGTGGCTAAGATCGAAGCGATTTAAGTTAGCTTTATGAAGCCATAAAAAAGGACGCTTGAGGTGTCCTTTTTTGTTTTCTGATAGTGTAGCAACAGTTAAATTTTATGCACATGCAGGGTATGACCTTGCTGCTGGTAGTGACGATAATGCTCCCGCGTTTGCTGCAAAATTTCAGGCTCTTGCACCACAATTTCAATAATACGGGCAATGCCACTTACAGGGTCTGGGCTAAAGTTAATACAAATATCGGCTTGTTCAGGCCACAGATCTTGATGGCCCAAAGTTATAGGGGACTGTAAATCTTGTTCTTGTCCAAGTTGATGATGGGGTAGAAAAGATTCCGGTTTAAAGGCCCAAATATAATCATCTAAATGCGCAGCCTCGGCAGCATCACGGCAATGAATATGCACCTGATGACCTGCGCCCACCGACTTACTTAGCAATTGCTGTAACAGCCGATAACGATCGTTACCATGGCTTTCTTTTAGTTGATAGAAGTCCGCTCTAGCCATTGCTTGTGCAAGCCCTATAGTTGATTAACTAGATGCTGAACCAATAAGGGTACGCAACGACCCGTTGCCCCCTTGGCTTTGCCCGAAGTCCAAGCTGTGCCAGCGATATCTAAATGGGCCCACTTAAAACTTTCGGCAAAACGGGCTAGAAAACAGGCAGCGGTAATAGTGCCTGCAGGACGGCCACCAATATTAGCTAAATCGGCAAAGTTACTTTGCAACTGTTCTTGGTATTCTTCGCCTATGGGCAATTGCCAAGTCGCATCAAAGGCTTCTTGACCGGCCTTAACCAGATCTTGCGCAAAGTCATCATCATTGCTTAGGACAGCAGTCGTATGGTGGCCCAGAGCAATAATACAGGCGCCTGTTAAAGTAGCCACATCAACGACGCTGGCGGGCTTAAAACGTTCGGCATAGGTTAAGGCATCACAAAGTACCAGTCGGCCTTCGGCATCGGTGTTCAGAATTTCCACTGTCTGTCCCGACATGGTGGTGACAATATCACCTGGCTTGGTAGCGTTGCCTGCGGGCATATTTTCCGCACTAGCGACAATAGCAACTACATTCAGATCCAGATCCATATCAATAACTGCTTGCATGGTGGCTAGCACACTGGCGGCTCCGCACATATCGTATTTCATTTCATCCATAGCGCCGCCGGGCTTAAGGCTAATACCGCCCGTATCAAAGGTAATCCCTTTGCCTACCAGAACATGTGGTGCACTATCCTTATCGGTGCCTTGATACTTAAGTACAATAAGTTTCGATGGCTCGACACTGCCGTTACCAACAGATAACAAACAGTGCATACCCAATATGGCCATTTCGTCTTCATCTAAAATTTCGACACTGACTTTATCGGCTTTGCCCGCCATAGTGATCGCTTGTTCCGCGAGGTAAGTAGGGGTACAAATATTGCCGGGAAGGTTGCCAAGATCACGGCAAATATCCATTGCTTCTGCCGTAGCTAAGGATTGAGCAAATTGTGCGGCACTGTCAGGAGCACTAATTTGCATATCACATTCTGCCTCGTCAGAGGCTTCCTGCTTGCTTTTAAACTGCTCAAAACGATATTCGCTTTTGGTCAGGGTTTCTAGGGTTAGACGTACCTGATCCTGAGCACTTAGCTGATCTGATTGGGCCAAACAAAGTTCGTTAACAACCTTGGCGCCTGCATTAGCTTTAATGGCGCCCCAAGCACTTGCTTGTAATTGTCGATATTGTTTGGCATTAAGTTTATCACTGGCGCCAGTACCGACTACTAAAATACGTTGTGGGCCTGCACCCGAATTTAAAAATAGGTGTTGATTCTTTACCTTACCATTTAAATCTTCACTGCTGATGGCTGCGCTAATAGCGCCAGCTAAAAGCTTGTCAGCCTTTTGTAACGACTCAGTTAATGTTAGATCAGCGTTTAAAGGTAGAATAACGCTATTGGCAGCGTCAAAATCAGCGACGGTTTGACTATAAGAAAACTTCACTATTAACTCCGTTTTGAAAAGGATAATCGTCTGCAGCGATATATAAGGTTACCACTGACATTATTGCGAAAATCTAATATTCGGTTGAACTTTTGGTGTCTTTGGCTTGTCTGTTTTGCCATGGCTTTGCATTGCGATTCTAAAGTAAATTTGCCCTTGGGTCATTAGGGGTAGCAAGCAATTATCTGAATACCTGCAGTATCCATGATTAGGGGTCTAATAAAAACACAAATTCTGTTAGACTTGAACCACCTTTAGGTCGACAGTCCTATAACCAAAAAGAGAGTGCCACTTGAGTCTGTTAACCCGCTATATAAGCAAAGAAATTGTCATCATGAGTGTGCTGGTGTCATTGGTATTGCTGCTAGTGGTGGGCAGTAGTCGCTTCTCCTACTTTCTAAGTATGGCTGTAGGTGGTGAATTAGATGCCCAAGCGGTGTTAGTCATTATTGTTAACTTGCTACCCGCCTATCTAAGTAACCTGCTGCCTATGGGGACCTTTATCGGGGTGATAATTGCCTTGGGTCGCTTAAGTGTCGACAATGAATTGGTTGTCCTATTTGCCAATGGTATTAGTCAAGCGCAATTAGTCCGCATAGTCGCACTGCCGGTGGCTATTTTATCCTGTGTCGTATTACTGTTAAGTACTGTTATTGCCCCCCATACCTCTCGCACTGTTGAAGAAGTTTTATATATTCAAAGTCATACCAGTGAGTTTGACAGTATCGTGGCGGGTAAATTTCAAGGTAATGGCAGTCGCCAAGCCGTTTATGCGGAAGGTATAAGTGACGATAAAAGCACCTTGCATAATGTCTTTATCTATACCAACCGCAATGGCCAAGTGCCTATTATTATTAAAGCTGAATCCGCGACGCAATATTATGATGACCAATATCAAGCTAAATACCTGCTACTGCAAAATGGCTCCCGTATGCAAGTGGCAGATGAGCAACAAGATGTCTCATTGACCACGTTTAAACAAATGGCCATGCAGCTATTGGATAAACAGGTGCAGGTTGATATTACCCATAGTTTTACCATCCCCACTTCAGAGTTATTAGGTTCACCAAAAGCAACCTATAGAGCACAGCTATATTGGCGCTTGTCTTTACCGTTAATGACCTTAATTATTAGTTTGACGGCTATTGCTCTAAGTCAGGTCAATCCTCGTCAGGGGCGTTTTGCCAGACTACTTCCAGCCTTAGTTCTATTTCTAGGTTATCTGGCATTGCTTATGCGCTTCCGCGACCAGATTGAGCTTGGTATCAATGGTGCAGAGTTAAACTTATTGGCTTTGCATGCCGCCTTTTTACTACTTGGATTATGGCTAGTATTTGCCAAGCAATGGCAAATTAGTCGTTTATTTAGGAGGCGCGCGTGGGGTTAATTAATCGTTATATAGCCCGCCATATTTTGCCTGCTTGTTTGCTGGTTTTGGGCATTATTTTAGGTTTGGATTTACTGATTGCCATTAGTGAAGAGGCTGATGCGGTTGATAAAGGCGCTAGTTTTTCTCAAGTGGTGACCTATGTTTTATATACGGCACCCTATCGTATATACCAATTTATGCCATTGGTTCTGTTAGTAGGCGCCTTAATTGGCTTAGGTAATTTGGCTAATAGCAATGAACTAACGGTGATGCGTGCTGCCGGTATTACATTGCGTAGATTATCACTCGGCGTGTTATTTGCTATTGCTCCGTTATTAGTAATCAATGCTATCGTGGGTGAATATTTGCTGCCTTGGTCTCAGCAAATGGCATTAGTGGAAAGGGCCGAATATCGTGGTGTGGCTGCCGGCAAAGGATTTTGGTTGCGGGATAATAATAGCTATGTGTTTGTTAGTGCTGTAGCCCCTGATAATAGTCTGCGGGGCATATATCGCTATGGTTTTGATGATCAAATATGGCAATCCAGTAGTTATGCGAAAAGCGCTGTGCAAGAGAAGGGTGACTGGGTGTTATATGATGAACGTATTATCGAGCGCAGCCAAGAACGTATTATTGCCAATGTATTTCCTCAGCAGGCATGGCCCATAAGCCTATCAACTGACTTAGTGGCTAAATTAGGCATGAAGCCAAAGTATCTCTCGGCATCTGATTTATATGAGTATGCCGATTACTTGCAGGCTGCAGGCATCAATGCGGATCTATTTAACCTCGCTTTTTGGAAAAAGGTGCTACAACCCTTATTTAGTTTTAGCTTGGTATTGGTGGCTATGTCTTTTGTCTTTGGTTCACAACGTGCGGTGCCCATGGGACAAAGAGTATTGTTTGGTGTGTTGACGGGCTTAGGGTTTAATTATGCCCAAGATATTTTAGGCCCAGCCAGTAGTATTTTTGGCTTTTCACCTGTAGTGGCTTATTTGCTTCCCATTATGCTTTGCTTATTAATGGCATGGCGTTTATTTAAACGCGTAAATTAGTTTTCGCTTTTAAGGTTCTACAACGTCTCTCTTAGGCAACTGAACAATGCGGGTTTTAGACCAGCGATCGTGCCAACTTAGTGGTTGCTTACCAGCCAGCATCCACAGATATCCCAAACCAAAACAAGCAGCAGAGACAATAGCACCCAAAAATCTTGCCAATGCCTGTTTAAGGTTAAGCACATAGCCATCATTATCTTCCACTCTTAGACGCCAAGCGATCATGCCTAAGGTCTGTCCTGAGCGGCACCAAAACAAAGCAAAAAAGCCGTAGGTGACAACTAGAATTAAGCTATTAAACCAGGGGCCCTGCACAGCCTCACCATTGTTTAGACCAACAGCAATAAACCCTACCAACATCCATACAGCGACAATCAGTAAAGAATCATAGATGATAGCCATCAGTCGTTTAATTAAACTGGCGTTGGGATGATTGTGAGCCTTAAAACGGCGCCGTGAGCTAGTTGCCAAGGGTTTGCCTATATTCGGTATAAAGTGCTTCAGCTGTTGCCACCTCATCACCCAATTTTAGGGTCAGGCGAGTCACCATTGCAGCGGCGGCGGCATGGCCACTATCCGCAGCGAGTTTAAGCCAAGCATATGCCTGCCGATCCGCATCGGTGCCAGCCTGACTAACTTGAGCAAAATGCATAGTGCCTAAAAAAAACATACTATCGATATGGCCTTGTTTGGCACCCTGTAAATAGATGGCTTCGGCTTGTACCAAATCTTGCTCAGTACCGATACCAAAATTATAGGTGCGAGCAAGATTCATAGCGCCATTAAGATCATTTTGTTGGGCTGCTTTCTGATACCAAATAAAGGCATCAGCAGGGCTCATTGCCACCCCCTGACCAAATTCGTACATCCGGCCTAAGCGCGTTTGCGCAACACTATCGCCCGCTTCTGCAGCGGGTCGGACAGTTTTTAATTCTTCTTTATATTCTGCTTCCAGAATAATATTCAGATTTTGAATAGATGCTAAATGACCGGTATTAGCGCCCACTTCAAAATAAGCCTTGGCTTGGGCCGTATCTTGCGCCACGCCATTGCCCTGCAGATACATTAACCCCAATAAATTATTGGCTTCAGCATTACCCGAACGTGCTAAAGGCGCAAGCTCAGTAAGAGCCGTTTCAAAATCATTAGCAGCAAGAGATTGTTTTGCTTGTTTTATACTGGCGGCAGAAACCGGTGTCACCAGCATGGCATATATAATTGAACCAGCCAGAGCGTTACTAAGAACGCGAGGGAACAAAGTCATAAATAAGTTACTCAATCAAGTAAGGTTACTGAGGGCTATTATATCGGATATACGATGGATGGGCCTAGGTTAAATCTATATATTAACTATGGGTTTGTTTAATCGCGGCACTTTGTCAGTAAATTAGCCGGCATAAGATTAATGCCGGCTATCAAATAACTTTACTTGGGTGACGTGGAAGCAAAGTAAGCTGCAAGATCAGCAATATCCTGATCGCTTAAATTGGCGGCCATGGCATACATCTGCACGGCATTACCACCTTTACGCTCCTGACTACGATAAGCCTTCAGAGCCATCTCTAGATACATGGCATGTTGACCAGCGAGTTTAGGAAACATAGGTATAACACTGTTACCTTCAACACCATGACAGCCCACACACATTGCGGCCTTACTAGCACCAGCAGCAGCGTCACCTGCCGCATAAGAGGGCATAGCAATAACGGCTAAAGAGGCTAAAATGGTAGCTGATAAAAACTTGGACATAATACTTCTCCTTAATAGGGACAATACAACAAGACCAATCCGGCTAAAAAGTTTCGCCATTAGGGCGGAAAATGATAGCTTACTTATCTGGACAGTAAAACAGCGTCAAATTACTTTGATGCTTAACATTTATAACAATGGAAAAATCAAATGACAGCTGTATCACGTTGCGATTGGGTAACGAATGACCCAATCTACATAGATTATCATGATTTGGAGTGGGGTTGTCCAGTCCATGATGATGATCGTCTATTTGAACAGCTTGTATTGGAAGGAGCCCAAGCGGGCTTATCTTGGTTGACTATTCTGAAACGCCGCCACCATTATCGGCGAGTATTTTGTGATTATGATTTGACTCGATTGGTGGCTTTTACCACAGCTGATATAAATATGGCGCTACAGGATAAGGGAATTATTCGAAATCGGCTTAAAGTAGAAAGTGTGGTAAATAACGCAAGGTGTTTTCAAGATATTCAAGCTGAATTTGGCAGCTTTGATACCTTCTTGTGGGCTTATGTTGATGGTCAGCCTATTCGTAATCAATTTAAGAGGCACGCAGATATTCCAACCCAAACAGATTTATCTGCCAAATTGGCGAAATATTTAAAACAACGGGGTTTTAAGTTTGTTGGTCCTGTTGGTATGTATGCATATATGCAAGCTGTTGGTATGGTTAACGATCATCTGGTAACTTGTCATTGTTATAAAAAATAATAAAAACTTGGAGTTAAGTATGTGGAAGTGGCTTAAATACACTTTGGTGGTCTTATTAGTAGTTTTAATTAGTGGCTTTCTATGGGTTACCTATGATCAAGCTGATAACTTAGTACACCACCCCCTTGAGAAACGCACTCTCAGTGATAAAACGCCTGAGCAATTTGGCCTAGATGTGCAAGAAGTGGAAGTAAAGAATCCTGACGGTATGCGCCTGTATGCCTATTATGGTGCTTCGCAAAATGGTGCTGCTGTGATGCTGCAACATGGATTTAAAGCTGATCGAGCTGAAATGTTAGAGGAAGCAAAAATCCTCCAAGACGCTGGCTATGGCGTATTAATTACCACCGTAAGAGCCCATGATAAAAACGATGGTGAACGCATTTCCTTTGGCGTGCGTGAAATGGATGATTTGCAGACCTGGTACAACTTCTTACTGGCCCAAGATGAAGTCACTGGCAGAATTGGTATTTTAGGCAATTCTATGGGAGCAGCCATGGCTTTGGAATATGCCTCACGTAATCCTGATATTGCGGCAGTCGTATCGGTTAGTGGTTTTTCTTCTTTGCAAGATACCATTGATGTCTCCGTTGAATACTTTACCGGATTACCAGCCTTCCCATTTGCCCCAACGATTGCTGCTTGGGCAGAATGGATTTTGGATATGAAGGTGGAGCAAGTTGATGCTACTAAAGCGGCAGCGAAATTATGTGACACGCCAGTATTTGTTATTCAGGGTGGTGCTGATACGGTGGTGTCAGTAGCCAGTGGTGAATGGATTTACAAGGCTGCATGTGGGGAAAAAGAATTTTGGTATGAAGAAGACATAGCACATGTCAAATTTGACCGTGATCTGCCAGAAGAATTTGCTACCCGTATAAGCACCTTTTTTGGCCAACACCTGCTATAAATTAAAGGGTATATTCACCATAGGAGATAGGCTATGCGAAAAGGAAGTTGTTTATGTGGTGGCGTAGCCTTTGAATTGCATGGCCCTTTGCGCCCAGTGTTAGCTTGCCATTGTCATCAGTGCCGCAAAACCTCTGGCCACTATTGGGCCTGTACTAGTGTGCCTAAACACAAGTTGGTGCTGACCAAGCAGGAAACATTAAGCTGGTATACCTCGTCGCCGTCAGCGCAGAGAGGCTTCTGTCATCGTTGTGGTGCCAGTTTATTTTGGCAATGGCATGATAGTGATGCTATTTCTGTTGCAGCTGGCAGTCTTGATGATGACTCAGCTTGTGAGTTTGATCAGCATATATTTAGTGCCACTAAAGGTAGTTATTATAGTATTCCTAGTAACGAAGCAGTGCGCCCACCGGAGCAGGATATAGATGCAAGTAATTGACTATGATCATAGCTGGCAAGGGGCTGTTATCTCCCTTTGGGAGACGTGTGAGCTCACTCGCCCTTGGAATAATCCCACAGAAGATATTCTACGCAAACTTACTGATGCAATGGGTAAGTTTGTGTTGTTAGTCGATGGGGATAAATTGATCGCTAGTATGATGATTGGCTATGATGGTCATCGCGGTAGTGTTAATTACCTAGCGGTATTGCCAGATTATCAAGGCCAAGGTGTGGGTCGGCAATTAATGACCTATTGTGAAGACTATCTAAAGCATTTGGGTTGCCCCAAGATCAATATTTGTGTGCGCGATACCAATGTGCAGGTAATGGATTTTTACGCCACTCTTGGTTATAAGACCGACCCGGTTATAGTAGTCAGTAAACGCTTACTTGCAGATAATTAATTGGCTATTGAAGAAGATTGATAAGCTATTATTGTCCGCTTTCTATCAATCGATCAATTGATTGATATCCAGAGACTATAGCGCCGGGCACGCCCAGCTGACGATTGATATCGCATGCCTCTCCAGCGAAAAAACACGGTTATCTAAGGGAGTATTTAACGCTTCAAGTGGGTTATCAACTAAGCCAAATAAAACCCTGCTTTACTAAATGGCAAATCACGTACCCGAGGCTGTCCAGCAGCCACCAGGGCATTAGCTAGAGCGGGTGCTAATGGCGGTACGCTAACTTCACCTAGGCCTGTTGGTGCCTCTTGGGATGCCAATAAATGCACATCAATCACCGGTGCCTGAGCTAGGCGCAGAATAGGGTAGTCATGAAAATTACTCTGTTGCACTCGTCCATCTTCGACGGTGATTTCGCCTTGCATGGCGGCCGAAAGAGCAAAGTTAATACCGCCTTCGATTTGGGCTTTAGCCCCATTGGGGTTAATCAGCTTGCCACAGTCTACGGCACAGGTCACTTTGTGCACGGTAACAGCTTTATTATCCACACTTATCTCAACCACAACACCAATATAGGATTCAAAAGCATAGGTTAAGGAGATACCTTGAAAATGATTGGCTGGTGCTTGCCCCCAATTAGCCTGTTGGGCAGCCTTATCGAGTACCGCTTTTTCACGGGGGCTATGGGAGATTAGTTTAGTACGATAAAGATAAGGATCTTCCTGAGCCATATTAGCTGCTTCATCGATTATGCCTTCGATAAAGAAGCTGGTGTAAGAATGGCCAACGGCGCGCCATAGACCAACGGGAATATTGGTATCGACTAGCAACATATCCATTTCGGGCTCAGTTTCGGTCGGCAAATAAGGAATATGCTCTGAACCAATACTAACGATTGGATCGCCAATAAAATTCGTTAATGGCAACCAATTTAAGAACTTGGGCAAGGATGATTTGGTTAGGCGTTTAAGAATAGATGAACTAGCCATCTGTTGATGCCAAGCAACGGGCTTATAGTTGGCATCTAGCCCCACTTGCATACGACTAATGACCATGGGGCGGTAAAAGTCATGTTGCACATCTTCCTCACGGCTCCAGATTAACTTCACTGGTTGTTGCATCATTTTAGATACAGTTACCGCCTGTGTGACAAAGTCACTTTCTCCACGACGTCCAAAAGCCCCACCAAGGAGTTGGTTATGTATATAAACTTGTTCTCTGTCCAATCCAGTCACGGCAGTAGCAGCATCAGCGGTACTGGTATGGCTTTGGGTGGGTAGCCAAATATCAACCCGATCAGTCTGTACCCAAGCAGTACAGTTCATGGGTTCCATAGTGGTATGCGCTAACCAAGGCACACTGTATTCCACATCGATAATATGAGGTTGGTCGAGTTGGGCTTTACCTTGTTTATTAAGGGCCTCTATATAAGCCTGCCGCACTTCAGCCGTATTGTGTCCTGGTTTATCCAAGGTAGGCTTGGTAAAAGTGGCTTGTAACGCGGCAGCGCCTTTTTTGGCTTGCCAATACTTATCAGCTACAACCACCAGCGCATGGTCAATTTTAAGTATTTTTTTGACCCCTGTTACTTGTAGTGCGGCTTGCTCATTCCAACTTTCCGGTTGAGTCCCAAATACGGGTGCCTGCACGATGGTGGCGTTAAGCATATTGGGTACTTGCACATCAATACCATAGTTGGCTTGGCCAGTAATGCGCTTACGGGTATCAAGATGGGTTACGCCTTGGCCAATTAACTTAGTCTGTTGATCAGACTTGAGGATGACTGGATCGGGCAATGGCAGACTAGCGGCATCAGCAGCAAATTGGCCATAAGGGTAGGCTTGGCCATTAAAAATTACCTGTGCATTGTTGGTGGTCAACTGATCGACTTGGGTATTAAGCTGAGCGGCAGCGGCTTTTAAAATTAGTTGTCGAGCGCCGGCGCCAATTTGCCGCATCGGCATATAAAAATGATGAATAGAAGCGGAACCGCCTGTCAATTGCATCCCCATACCACTATTAAATTTGCTACTTAAAGGCGCCTGGCGAACTTCTATTGTTTCCCAGTCGGCATCTAATTCATCGACTACAAGCTGGGCGATACTAGTATTCACACCTTGTCCCATTTCGGCACAAGGCGTGGTTAAAATAATATGGTTATCGGTGCCAATAAATAACCAGTTATCCATTTCACCTTCAGGGGCCACATTACCATGCCGCAGTTGCATCTCAGGCCCACTGCTATCACTGGTGCAGCCAATCAATAAACCACCAGCACCAATGGCCGCTGTGGTTTGCAAAAAACGTCGACGAGATAGGGATTTTGGTTGCATCACTAGCTCTCCTGTTCAGTGGCGTCATAGGCCAGTTCTTGAGCCAGTTCAAAAGCTCTATGCATAGCTGGCAAAATACGGTTATAGGTGCCACAGCGACAAATATTATTCATTTGTTGCTTAATAAAATCAGTAGACGGAGGGGCATTATCTTGGGCCTGTTTTAGCAACGCTGTAGCCACCATAATCTGGCCTGATTGACAGTAGCCACACTGGGGCACATCCCATTCCAGCCAGGCCTGTTGCACAGGGTTCAGTTGGCCAGCACTAGCCACCCCTTCAATAGTTGTTATAGCTTGGCCTTGCAGAGCCGAGGCAGGCACGCTACATGAACGTACAGGTTGATTATTAACCAAAACGGTACAGGCGCCACATTGGCCAATACCACAGCCAAATTTGGTGCCAGTTAGTCCAGCCTCTTCGCGAATGGCCCATAATAATGGAGTATCAGCATCGACCTCGACGGAGATTTCCGTGCCATTGATAGTCAGGATGGTCATGCCTATCCTCCTAGCTAGCTTTATGCATAGTTTTATTATTAATAATATTGTATCCAGTCGCAGCTGAGCAGGTTTCTGTCAGCATACATTTGGCAACCTGTTTGCTATGTATAGCACGAAATGCGCTGGGGGTAATCTTAGCGGTTAGTTTGGCAAAATAAATGGCTATTTTTTCGCCCCAACGGAATTCACTTCGTTGTCCCAATAATAGGGATGGCTGAAACACAAGTGTAGTCTTTAAATCTAGAGCCTGTAAAGCTGATTCCAGTTCACCCTTGACCCTGTTATAGAATATTCTGGAATTGGCATTGGCGCCGGCAGCGGTAACAACACTATAAACAGAAGCATTCCAAGCTTTTGCTGCCTTAGCAAAAGCCAATGGATAAGCATAATCGACTTGTCGAAAATTAGCCTGGTTACCTGCTACTTTAATGGTAGTACCTAAGCAGCAATAGACGTGATCTACAGGAAATAATTCTTCTATTAAGGGATTATCAAAGTCGATAATACGCTCGTCTAATTTATCATGGTCTATGTCTAATGAGCTTCTTACTGGGGCAATTACTTTATGATACATGTCTGAAGCTAAGCATAATTTAAGCACTTCTGTGCCGATTAAGCCTGAGGCCCCGAGGATCAATGCTGATTTTTGCTCCATCATTTCCTAACCTTTTGCTGCTTGTGGCGTGCTATTGCCATGTTTTTTCTGGCATGGCTTCACGCCACCAAAGCGGGGTGGGCGGCACATTATCTAGCCTTACTTCCTGACCAAATTGTGGCGTAAGTAAACTCACATTGTGCTGTTCAGATAATACCAGTAAACGTTCAAAAGGTTCGTACCAATCGTGGAGAGCCAAATCAAAGGTGCCATTGTGAACGGGCATCATATAAGTGCCCTGCAAATCCAAATGGGCCTGTATACTATCTTCAGGGAACATATGCATATCGCGCCAGAATTCATTGTAGGCACCTGTTTCCACAATAGTTACGTCAAATGGGCCATACTTTTCGCCAATGGCTTTAAAACCATCAAAGTAGCCAGAGTCGCCACTAAAGTACAAATTCTGTTCCGCACTTTGAATCACCCAACTAGCCCATAGAGAGCGATTACGGTCAAACATGCCTCGGCCAGAAAAATGCTGGGCTGGGGTAGCAACATATTTAATACCATTAATAACCCGTTCTTCCCACCAGTCTAATTCGATAATTTTATCTTGGCTAACCCCCCCAGCTAAGCAACTTTTGTCCCACTTTTAAGGGGGTAAGAAATAACGTTACTTTATGCTTCAGCTGTTTAATGGTGGCTTTGTCCAAATGGTCATAATGATCATGACTAATGATGACTACATCAATAGCGGGAATATCAGCCGCACTAATAGGGCTTTGATGAAAACGTTTAGGTCCAAACCATGGCACTGGTGAAGCACGCTCACTGAGCATTGGGTCGGTGATGATTAATTGACCATTAAGGCGTATTGCCATAGAAGCATGACCCAACCGAAATAATGCGTCAGATGGTTCTTGCAATTGCTCTGTGGTGACAGTTGTTACAGGGATGGCTAAGGTAGGTGCTGGCGCTAGCCGTTCAGCATTAAAATAGGCACTGCTAATTTGCCAAAAACTCGCTTTTTCCGTATTTTTAGGCGTCGCTAAATTAGCAAACTTATCGCCCTCACTACCCTTATTAAGACTGGAGCAACCAATGTTTAACAGCATTGAGGCGGCAACAACAAACAGAATTTTGAATTTCATTTTGCTCAATTATTAACTTAGGGACACAGTGCAGTGTACAAATTAAGTTTTGAAGAGTAAATCGCTTAGCCAAACCTGTGGTACTAATAGTGCATTTACTAATGCAGTTAGGCTTATCACTGTCCGCCGTAGCAGTATGCGTTATAGGGAGAAAATACAGGAGATATGTTGCGGAAAAGGCGATGTTGCCAATAGGTATGCTTAACTTTGTAATCAATGGGTCTAAGTGGGCAGGGTATTCCCTGCCCAAGGGATTTCCAGTAGCTACTTAGCTGTTATTGGATCATGGAATTTAACCACTCTTTAACCCAAGCTTTACGTTGGGTATTGACTTGCTCATCGTCTAGCTTAAGGACTTTGGCTGGGTTAATAAGCTTGCCATAGGCCTCTGGCATTGCTACAGCTGAACTAACAGGGTACATAACATTAGTTAAAGGGACATGCTGCTGGAACTCATGGCTAACCATAAACTCAAGGAACTCATCAGCCAATGCTGATTGGTCTGAGTGGGCTAATTTGGCCGCTACTTCTACTTGTAAATAATGACCTTCATTAAAAGCAGCAGCTTGGTAACGATCAGTACCTTCAATAGCCATATGGTATGCAGGGGAACTGCTATAGCTTAATACCATGGGCGCTTCACCAGCTAGGAATAGATTAAAATAAGCTTCGCTCCAGCCTTTGGTGGTGGTCAAAATGTTGTCTGACAATTTAGCCCAAGCCGCAGGTGCTTGATCACCATATACAGATTTAATCCACAACATCAGGCCAAGACCAGGAGTACTGGAACGCGGATCTTGAATGATCACCTTCAACTCTGGGTCGGCATTGATAAGTGCATCTAAACTTTGGGGTGGGTTGGGTAAAGTTTCTGTGTCATAAACAAAGGCAAAGTAGCCATAGTCAAAAGGTACAAAAGTATCATCCTGCCACGTAATTGGCATGGCTAGGGTACTAGTATCCACCTGATGTGTGGCAAATAAGCCACTGGCTTTGGCTTCATCAACCAAGTTCATATCGAGGCCTAATACTAGATCAGCTTGGCTATTGGTGCCTTCCAGTTTTACGCGTTGCAACAGCGCCACAGCGTCTTCTAGGCCAACAAATTTAATTGTACAGTCACACTGGGCTTCAAAAGCCGGTTTCACCTGTGGTGCCATGCCCCAGTCAGAGACAAAAGAATCATAGGTATAAACAATTAATTCGCGCTCATTGGCATGGGCACTAGTGGCCGCAATAGTGCCCATTAACAGGGCGGCGAGGCTTGAGATAAATCGAGACATAGTTTCTTCCTAATTAATAATTTTTAATAACTATGACACCATCAAAATTTAACTTGATAGCAACTTGTGCCAACAATAGATACGCAGACGCATACCTTGTTACGGCAGCAAGCGAGAGGAAGGAGAAATGTAGCTAGAGTGGCTACGATTGGTTTCCTTGTTCCCTACGCTGGCATTATCCAGATCAGGTACAACGGGACTCACTGTTAGTGATCTCAGCCTTTGCAGGCACCCCGACAAGTCATAGTGGTGCTATTGTAAATGCCAAACCACTTATTAGGCAAGTAACGAACTTACTTAGTTATGTAGCTGCTTCTTTTGCTTGTCTGATGAACTTGTTTTTGTTGTTTAAAGAGCTACACTGTGGGCGCAACAATAATGTTAGGAAAAGCCTTATATGCGTTTAACCCAAGCTACACTGGATGCTTTTCATAAAGATGGTGCTGTATTAATTAAAGGCTTACTGCACAATCAAGTGGATTTGCTGCGTGCAGGTATAGCTAAGAATATGCAGGAACCTGGCCCTTATGCCGCGGAAAATGTTACCGAGGGGCATACGGGTCGGTTTTTTGATGACTATTGTAACTGGTCCCGCATTAGTCAATTTGAGCAAGTGATTTTTGAGTCTCAATTAGCAGAGGTTGCCGCTCAGCTAATGCAATCCCAGTCCGTACAACTATTTCATGACCATGTTTTGGTGAAAGAGCCGGGTACTTCTCAGCCCACGCCTTGGCACCAAGATAGCCCTTATTATTTTGTTGAAGGGAAGCAAACAGTCAGCTTTTGGTGTCCCGTTGACCCTGTTACTGATGCTACTTTACGTTTTGTGGCGGGTTCTCATCATTGGTCTAAGCCTGTATTGCCAATTCGATGGGCTTCAGCAGAGGATTTTTATGCTGGTGAAGACATCTATATGCCTATTCCCGATCCAGATGCTGAGGGTATGTCAGTGGTAGAGTGGGCCATGCAGCCTGGTGATGTAGTCGCCTTTGATTTTCGTACTCTGCATGGGGCACGAGCGAATACATCTGACCAGCGTCGACGAGCCTTTTCGGTACGTTTAGTAGGTGATGATGCGCGCTATGTGGAACGCCCCGGCCGCACTTCGCCGCCGTTTCCAGATCACCAGATGCAGGTAGGTCAAAAGTTACGTGAGGACTGGTTTCCCATGCTCTATCCAAGAGTTTAAGCTGCAGTATATAGCCCTGCCTATACAGGGCTATGTGTGTTTGTTATTTGCGTTTCTGTAAGCGCTTATTGATTTCTCTTCGTTCCCACTCAGGGCCAAATAGTTTTAATAAATTAAAGGTACTGATGCCATGCAGAGCCAAACCCAGCCCCCAGCCCAAAGTTGGCCAGATAGCCCACCAATAGGCGCTGCTCGTTAGATAATTTATTAACCATAAAAAAGGGATAATGACAGCGAAAGACAGGGCATGTTCATAAAACCATTTAATGTCTTCTACTTCACGCATTGCACGCTCTTCTTCGATGCTTAGAGAAAGTTTACTCATGCTAGGCTGCTCCTTACTCATTCCTGCTGCGGCAGGTGGTTGGTTGTGAGCGTAATAATCTAGGATATCCTGAGACTCAACGCCAAAAACCGCACCAAGGCACTTTGCACTTTCTTCACTTGGAGGCTGACCTTTTTCAATCCGTTGTACAGTACGAATGCTCAGGCCGCTATGTTGGGCCAATTCCTGTTGAGTCCACCCTTGTTCCAATCTAAGTTTGCGAATAATCATGTCATATCTCCCTGAAGCGGTTACAGCAAGTTAAGCATCCATGTTCATAACAGCATACGCCATGGCGTGACAACCATGATTTGGCACCTATCTGATAAGGTGAATATTGTCTCGTGATCAGCGTAAGAAGCGAGCAAAAACCCATAAGGGCCCAATCAGAAGAAATTGCAGATCTTCCATAAAGCTAGGCTTTACACCTTCGATTCTATGGCCGATAAATTGCCCAATCCAAGCTAGTATAAACATTAACAAAAGTATTGGATTGCTGATGGTGAGGGTTTTTGTTATAGCCACACTAATTGCGACTAGGATCAAAAAAATTAGCAAGGGTCTGATACCTAAGCGTCCATAAAATAGCCCAGCCAAGAGACTGATGATTAGGGCAAAGGTGATATTTAAATTATACAGAAAACCCACAAGGGTCATAAAAATAAGCGGCACACAGATATGATGGATGCGCTTATTGGTAGGATGTTGATGTGACTCGGCATAGCGTTCTAGCCAAGCTTGGATCGAAGTCGTCATAATAACTACCCCTCTATGATTATCCTGTGGGCAAGCTTAGCATATTTTTTATTTGTCTTGTTTTATACACATATTTATAGTCAGGGTATTAACACAATCTTGCCTACATGCTGTTTGCGTACAAAGGTTTGTTGGGCTTTGACAATATCTTTAAGGGCAAAGGTTTTGGCTACTTGAGGGGCCAGTTCACCAGCTTCAATATAGCGAATAAGATTAGAAAAAATAGGTTCTGCCCAGGCGGTCGTACCCAAGATTGTTATATCTTTTAAATACAGATCACGTAAATCAAATTGCACTCTGGGGCCGGCTATGGCGCCAGAGGAAACCAAGCGTCCACCCTGCCGCAGAACTTTCAACATGTTGGAAAAGCCCTGTCCAGCTACATTGTCGACCACCAGATCAACGCTCTTTTCGCCTAGTACTTCAGGTAGGTCAGTATCACGGTCGAGCACTTTGTCAGCACCAGCTTGCAGTACCTGTTGTTGCTTGGCTTTACTAACTACAGCCACTACTTTCGCGCCCTGACGTTTAGCGAGCTGCACAGTGGCCAGACCAACACCACCAGATGCGCCTGTTACCAAGACTGTTTCACCTGCCTGTAACTTAGCCTGATAAAGCATATTTTCTGCAGTGGCATAAGCACAAGGTATGCTGGCTAGTTCAGTATCGAGCCAATCACAGTCTACAGGGAAGACCTCTGAGGCGGGAACTTTTACATATTCGGCAAAGGCGCCATGAGCATTGCTACCCATCCAGCTACAGCTAAGATCATCAAAGCCATTGGTACGCATACAGGCTCGTACCAGCACACGTTTACCCTGTAAATGTTGATATGCAGGTCCAGTAGCAACCACCTTGCCGCAGCAGTCTGTCCCTTGAATAAGGGGGAATGGTGTGGCGCCGTCCCAGCCGCCATCTTGCTGGTTTTGTGCCTGCTGACTTTGTTGCTTAGCCATATCAGCTGTGGCCGCTGCTATGCTCGTGGAATACCAGCCTAGCCGAGTATTGATCTCGGTATTGTTAACTCCAGCCCCTAAGACCTTGAGTAAAACCTCATCAGGTCCAATTGCGGGCACTGGATAATCTTGATAACTAAGTTGTGAGTAGTCGCCGTGCCCAAGAGTAACAACGGCTTTCATAGTGGTAGGAATGGACACGGATATAACTCCTGCGAAAAGGGCATGGCGTTATCATCATACCAAGGGATAATAAATTAAAGCCAGATATCTCCAAATTTACTTTATTTGTAGGCCAGTTCAGCGTTAGTTTGTGGCTTTAAGAAAAGCATCACTATCAGGCGCAAAGTTGGAGTAAATAGGTAATAATGCCCCGCCCAAAGCGCGCGCTTCAAAGCCAATATTGCCACTAATGATTTCAGGCATAAATAAACCTTCCCAATTGGCTTCATTGCAGGCCTCTTTTATTGCCGAGACTAGGTAATCCGTCGCTTTGGCTGGCATACGTCCATCAATAATCACGCCTTCAGGGTCAATAAAGGCACAGCCACTGGTAATGCTATAGGCAATGGCCTTGGCGGCACCTTGTGTCCATTCCGTAAAGACCTGCCACGCATCAGGATTGATTTCGCTGGTGCCCTCTAAGAATGAACTATTAAACCCTTGTTGATTTAATTTTTGCAACAATTGATGAATAGAGGCGTCATTGATTAGCTGTCGTTTGCTATCCAAAGGAATAGAACCCATGGCGCCAGCATTAGTATTACGGCCAGCATATATTTGGCCATTAATAACCAAGCCACCACCCATAAAGGTACCCACATAAAAGTACAGAAAGCTCTTCCAGTTTTGTGGATTACCAAAGGTTAATTCCGCTATACAGGCGGCTGTTGCATCGTTGGTGAGGGTGCTGGGTAAATTTGAAATCTTAGCTATTTCAGCCAATATATCGGTTTTACGCCATGCCTCGCGCGCTTCTTTTGAGCCCGGTAGTTCTTCCGCCCAGCCTTCCATTGAGTAGGGGGCGGCAACACCAATGCCGACCACCTTGCCATATTGATCTGCTGATAAACTGCCCAGTAGGTGCTCAAGGCTGCGCCTAATCTGGGGAAAAATATCCACTGGATTAGGGAAGGGATAGTTATAGGATAAGCGTGAACGGATCTCACCAGTAAAACCAATCAACAGCACCTCAAGCGAGCTACGGCCTATTTTAATCCCTAAACTAAGAGCGCCATCAGGATTTAAGCTATAGGGCGTCGAGGGCTGGCCACGGCCACCTTTAATTTTTTTGCCAGCAATTAATAGTTCCTGCTCTTCCAAACGATTGATAATAATTGTCGCTGTCTGGGGGGTCAGTTTTGTCGTCTTGGCAATTTCTGCCTTAGTCAGGGCGCCTTGTTCACGAATCAGTGACAGAATCAAGCGCTTATTAAATTGGCGCATACCTATCTGATTAGTACCAGCGTTTCTTAATTGCTTGTTGTCTTGGTTCATAGTGGTTATATATAACTAGCGTTTTCGTGTACACCTTGATCAACACCGGTGATCATGGAAACTATTTCGTTGCCGTCGGTTTCTGATGCCAACTTGGTACCGGCAATACGGCCTTGGCGGAATACAACAATGCGGTCAACCAGATTAAATACCTGACGCAGGTTGTGGCTAATCAGGATCAGGGGGATACCCTGTTCTTTTAGACCACGAATAATATTCTCAACGCGTGTGGTTTCTTGAATACCCAGTGCCGCTGTTGGTTCGTCCATAATAATCAGCTTTTCGCCCCAGCCAGCCGCACGACTGATAGCCACACACTGGCGCTGACCACCTGACATACCTCGTAAAGACTGACTTAAGTCGGGAATTTTAACCCCTGTTTTTTGTAATAGTTGTTCTGATTCCTGACGCATGGCTTTTTTATCCATCCAAGAGAATGGGCCTAAATCAAATTTGGTTTTTTCGCGCCCCAGAAAAATATTTGCTGGTACATCCAATTCGTCCGCTAGGGCCAAATTTTGATAAACCGTTTCTATCCCAGCATCGCGAGCCTCAAGAGGTGAGGCAAAATCAATATCATCGCCATAAAACTTAATGGAGCCAGCGGTGCGTTGCTCGACACCCGTAAGGTTACGCACAAAGGTCGATTTGCCCGCACCATTGTCGCCAACGATAGCGACATGCTCACCAGGGGCGAGGGTAAAATCGGCATCATTTAATGCATGCACGCCTCCATAGTGTTTGGTTAAGCCTTTGATTTCCAGGACGGGTACGGACATAAGTGTCTCCAAAAAAAGAGGTATATTAAATTAATTTATATTAAGAATGCCAACGATATTTTTGTTTGTCAATTAATAAATAAAGTTGATTTAATTATTGACAAAGCTACTTTGCATGGGTAATGATAGATATAACTAGCCGAAAACTGGTTAAACAGATTGTTGTTTATCGCTAGTTAATCTAGAGCCACGAACAATTAATCATGGCGGATAAATATAAATTAAGACCCCAACGGAGAACTCTAAAATGAATAAAAAAATTATTGGCTTAATCGCCGCTGGTGCGATGATCTCTGGTTCTGTTTATGCAGATGCCATTGGCTACGTAACCAAGTCAGCTACCAACGCTGGCTGGATGATGATTAATCAGGGTGCTTCTGATGCAGCTGCTGAAGCCGGTGTTGATTTGATTACTGTAGGACCTTCTTTCCAAGGTGATCTATCTTCTCAGTTAGAAGTATTTGAAAACTTAATGGCACAAGGTGTAAAAGCAATTGGTATTGCACCTGTTGACTCAGCAGGTATTGCACCAGCAGTAAATGATGCTATGGATGCTGGTGTAGCTGTTGTAGCTATTGATACTGGCGTTAGTGGCGCTGACGTGACTTCCTTTGTAGCTACAGACAACTATGCTGTAGCTAAAGTACAGGGTGCTGTAGCAGCTACCTTGGTAAATGATGGTGATGCTATCATTTATGTGACTGGTAATCAGGCACAAAGCACAGGTCAAGAGCGTCGTAATGGCTTTATTGAAGCCTTTACAACAGCGCGCCCAAATAGTGAAATCTTAGAAGTACCTACTGAGTGGAACTCAGCCCAAGCACAGGAAGGTGTTGAGGCTATCCTAAACTCCCGTGATGACATCAAAATGGTGGCAAACGCATGGGATGGCGGTACTATGGGTGCAAAAGCGGCTATGGAAAACCTAGGTTTGAGCGCTGGTGATTTGAAACTAGTTGGTTTTGACGGCGCAACGGATGCCATTGAAGCTATGGAAGCTGGATGGGTACATGCTGATACTGCACAAATGCTTTATCAAATGGGCTATCAAGGTATCAAAGCGGCTGTAGCAGCTGCCCAGGGTAAGGACGTGTCTCCTCGTATAGACACTGGTTTCTTCCTGGTAACACCAAGCACTGCAGGTGCTTATAAAGACCTGGTTGGTATTAAATAATTAGTCTTAAAGAGTAGTTATTTGATATAAACCAAAATAGGGCCTGGTCTTCCAGGCCCTTTATTTTTGTTGCTATTAATTGAGAGTCACCATGACCACAAAACGTTTTCAAGACACGGCCATTTCCTATTTAGTGTCATTTTTCCGCAAGGAATGGTCCGGCGCCTTACTGGCCATTGTTATTCTGGCTATTGCCATTGAATTGGTTACTGATGGTAAACCATTTTTTCACCCCACTAACTTAATGACTATTCTGAATAACTCCGCTGCTATTGGTGTTGTAGCTGGTGGCATGACATTAGTTATTTTGGCAGCGGGTATTGATCTATCAGTGGGTTCGGTAATGGGCATGGTCGCTGCAGTGACTGGTTATATTGTCAGTTACTGGGGTTTGCCACCATGGCTAGCAATTTTATGTGGTTTAGCATTGGGTGCCATGATTGGTGGCATACACGGTACTTTGGTGGCTTATGTAGGGATGCCGGCATTTATTGTCACCTTGGCCGGTTTGTCTGTTTGGCGAGGTAGTGCGCATTTATCAACGGGTGCACAAGCAACGCCAAAACTGCCAGAGACATTTGACTTATTTGGCCGCTATAACCCTTTTGCTGGTTTGCGAGCTGACTTTAAGGCTGGTGAGTTAAGTGGTTGGTTAGAGCCAATCGGTGCATTTGTTGATGCGAACTGGATGGGTTTTTTCCGTACCTTCCAGATGAGTATGGTTATTTTTATTGTATTCTTTATTCTACTGGCTATCGTGGTATCTAATATGCGCATAGGGCGTTACATTTATGCCATTGGCAGTAATGAACAGGGTTCCCGTCAGGCGGGAATAAACACGCGTCTTTATACCCTATACACATATTTAATTTGTTCCATGGGTGCTGCCCTTGGTGCCATGTTATTTTTAGGTCGTGCTCCCTATGCTAAGTCTGATTATGGTCAGATGTGGGAGCTGGATGCCATTGCCGCCGTGGTTATTGGTGGTACCTCGCTATTTGGTGGTCGGGGCACGGTTATTGGTACCTTTATGGGGGTCATCTTATTAAAATTGATCAATAATGGTTTAACTTTGGCCCAGTTAGAAACGTTCTGGCAGATGGTGGTTACTGGTTTAATCATCCTTGTTGCTGTTGGTTTAGATATTGTGCGCCAATCCAAGTCAGCGGAAAAAGTTCAGCGTATGTTAGCTGTTGTCGCTGTGGTACTGGCCCTATTTGCCGCCCTAACACCAATATCAGCATTAGTTAGTTCCACTATTACCCTGCATGAACATAACTCTATGGTAGCCATGCAGCTAGCAGGTGAGAAGTTAGCCGCCTATCAAAATGCGCGCTTACTGGATGAGCCTAGTGTCTTGGCACTAAAAGAAATTATTAGTAATACTTGGTTACTAGCATTAGCCATGTTGGCACTTATCGTGGCAGGTGGGTATAGTGCATGGAAATTAAATAAAACTTTAGCTTATGGGGTAGGTGGCCTCTACCTAGTTGTAGCAGTGGTATTAATATTCTTTGGTATGGCAGCCGCCTCACCATTGTTAATATTGGGCGCTTTTACAATGCTAGCTTCGCCATCGGTACCCTATTTGTTTAACCGTGCTAGAGAATTGCAAGTTTAGCTGTAGAAATTTTATACCTAACAACCCTGCTTAGTTTTAAGTGGGGTTTTTGGTATTTTAAAGGCCTAAGACTAGGAAAAAATGATGATAATAAGTTGTGGTGAAACCTTAATTGATATGATTCCCATACAGGGTGCCAATGGCGAGCAAGGTTTTCAGCCACTAGTAGGTGGGGCATTATTTAATACAGCCATTGGCCTTGGGCGTCTGGGTGCTGAAGTAGCCATGATTTCTGGTATTTCTAATGATCTCTTTGGGCAGCAACTAGAACAAGCTTTAGCTGCGAGCCACGTGCAAACGAATCTACTAGTCCGCTCTGATCTACCTACTACATTGGCTTTTGTGCGTTTAAATAACGGCCATGCTGACTATACTTTTTACGATGAGAATACCGCAGGGCGCAATATTCAAATAGATGATATACAGCCCTTGCCCGAACATGCCAATTGTTTGTACTTTGGTGGTATTAGTTTGATTAGTGAGCCTTGTGCCGATACCTATTGTTCTCTAGCAGAACGCGAAGGGGCCAACAGAGTGATTATGCTAGACCCGAATATTCGCCCTAGCTTTATAAGTGATGAAGGCGTCTATCGTCATCGCCTAGAAAGAATGATAGCTGTTGCGGACATTGTTAAAGTCTCTGATGAAGACTTAGACTGGTTGGTGCCAGGCCATGAGGCCATTGCAGACAAAATAACCCGTTTACGCAAATCACCTGCGCAATTATTTATTGTTACACGTGGTGCAGATAGTTGCATGGCTTATGGTGCACAGGGGTTATTTGTAGAACAACCGGTGCAGATCGCTAAGGTGGTTGATACAGTTGGTGCCGGAGATACTTTTAATAGTGGTTTGTTGGCCAGCTTAAGTCAGCAGGGCCATTTAACAAAGGCCAGCTTACCCCATATTCAATATGAGCAGATATCAACAGCTTTAGCCTATGGCGCTAAGGTAGCGGCAGTAACGGTTACTAGAGCGGGTGCTAATCCACCCTGGTTAAAGGATTTAAACTGATCTCTTGCTGTGCCATAAATCTAATATGTGTGACACAAACCCTACGGCTAAGTTAATAGATTATTTTCTTACAATGCTGGCACAAACTGCAATGCTGGAAATAGCCAAAACAACTAGGCCTAGGGCCATTGGTAGCCCAGTATATTCAGCCATTAATCCTATGATTGGTGGGCCGGCTAAAAAGCCAAAATAGCCTGCTGTGGCGACAGCGGCAATACTTGTGCTGGCTGCCATATTTGGTACCCTGCCGGCAGCGCTGAAGATGATTGGAATCAGGTTTGATAAACCTAAACCAACACAACCAAAACCAATAATGGCTGCTATTGGGTGCTCTATCAGTAAGGTTGTACCCAAGCCTATGGCAGCGATAAGTGAGGTTAGTCTGGTAATTTTTACGGCACCCATATTAGCCACAAAGCGGTCTCCGCTTAACCTGCCTATGGCCATCATTAGTGAAAATGAGGCATAGCCTAGGGCGGCAATACCGGGCCCTGTTTGCAAAACCTTGGTAATATAAACACTACTCCAGTCAGTAATAGCACCCTCTGCTAGCAAGACCATAAAGGCAAGAATACCAAGTGCAAGCACAGGCCCTTTTGGCAGTACAAATTTAGTCTTTTTGGCTGTTGTATCAACATTTTTTGGCAGAAAATGCCTATAGACTAGCGCAGTAATAATAAACATCAGGCCACTAATAAGCAGGGCGTGGAGTAGAGGGTTTACTTCGAAGGCTAATATAAGGCCGCCAATACCTGACCCCAACAAACCACCCACACTAAAAAAGCCGTGAAAAGACGACATTATGGGTTTGGTAAAACGTTTTTCTATGGCCACTGCTTGGGCATTCATGGCGACATCCATGGCGCCAAAGAAAGCACCGAAAAAAAACAACGCTAGCAAAAGAGTAACAAAACTGGGCGCCATAATGGGCAGGGGCAGAGCGAAACAGTAAGCAAAAGCTGTCAGAGTTGTGATCTTGCGGCTACCTAGTCTGGTGATCCAAACACCACTAATGGGCATAAATATTACTGCTCCAGCAGCCATACTGAGTAAAGCAAGACCAAGCAATCCTTCACCAATAATTAGTTTTTCCTGTACTAGAGGTATGTGGGGTATCCAACTGCCTAATATCAGGCCATTGACAAGAAAAATCGATAACACCGCTTTGCGGGCGCGAATCAGTTGGCTCACGATAAAGTTACTCTGCTTATTGAAGTTTAATGATCAGTGATTATTTATTATCTGTCTAGATTAATAAAATAAGCAACCATTTGAAATCACTATAAAATGGTTAGTATTTATCCATGCAAATACGTTAATACATGCGGACTCTGTTTGAGCTTTAACGATTAGATTAATTTAAAATTACTGTATATTCGGCAAAAAAAAGGGATTAGTTGTCACTAATCCCCTTTCTCTTGAATTGCTTGGTACCAGTGGGCGGACTCGAACCGCCACGCCCGCAAAGGCAACGGATTTTGAATCCG